>Ga0233444_10002487_pt1 | contig 19396 bp, 20 predicted proteins | sample SI_124_October20_6_FD_182792 | JGI IMG/M metagenome (GOLD analysis project Ga0233444, IMG submission 182792) | Seawater microbial communities from Saanich Inlet, British Columbia, Canada - SI_124_October2016_10_MG | ecosystem: Environmental > Aquatic > Marine > Inlet | place: Canada: British... | reverse complement strand
GATGAGGTACAGCTAGTAGTAAAGAAAGGTCAGGAAGATGAAACAGGTAGACTTATTCAACGATGTATGCGAGACACAGAGCAACACTTCAAGTTCAGATGTCAGCTTGATAGTGAGTACAAGTATGGAAACAACTGGGCAGACACACACTGATAAATGTAACAGTTGTGGTTCTGAACTTACCAATGATAATTGGCCTATGTCTTGGCGTAAGAGAGGTGACTTGAGATGTAAATCTTGTTCAAAGGAAAGTAACGACAAGTCAAACACCAGCCGAATGTATGTCAATGGTAAGTACGTACCACAAACACACCCTCTGTACAAAGCAGGTAGGTACAAGTCGTTTGATGATGCTGCCTTCTCTGGTCTTCAGAACTACACACGTAGTAAAGAGGGACAGGTGTATATCATTACTAACTCAGCATGGCCTGAGTGGGTAAAGATTGGCATGGCTATTGATGCAGAAGATAGGCTGAATGGGTATCAGACTAGTAGCCCCTTCCGTAACTACAGGCTGATGTACTCTGTGTCTACTAACGACAGGCGCAAGGCTGAACATGATGCACACAAGGCTGCTGAGAAGATTGCTGAACGTAGGGGTGAGTGGTTCAAGATGTCAGTAGGTCAAGCGAAGGAGTGTATCCAACATGGACTTTGATTTCTTATGGAAGATGATACTCACCTGTTGCTTCATGGGTGTTACTATCTGCCTGTGTATCAAGTGGATAGTAGAAGCTTACCTTGACTACGTACAAGTAATGATGGGTATCAAGGTAGTTACACTGGCTCAGATGAAAGAAGAACAATCGCAACAAGATAGACAGGAGATGGACGATGACCCTTTTGCTCATTGATGGTGACATCGTTGCATACAAAGCAACAGTATCAGCAGAGACACCTATTAATTGGGGTGATGGTCTGTGGACACTACACTGTTATGAACAGGACGTAGCAATTAGACTAGATGAACAGATAGATAAGCTAGTCAATGAAGCACCAGTACAGGATTGTATTGTTGCTCTATCAGACAAAGCAAACTATCGCAAAGAGTTAGCCCCATACTACAAGGCTAATCGTAAGACTACTCGTAAGCCTATGCTATTGCAGTGGGCAAAGGAGTACCTACAAAATAAGTACAACACAGTTATGTATAGGAGATTGGAAGCAGATGATGTCTTGGGGATATTGGGTACTGCGAATACAGATACTATTATCTGGTCTGAAGATAAAGACTTACGCACTGTACCTGCAAAGCATTGGATTGATGGGGACGTGGTTGAAATCAGCGAGGAAGAAGCTGACTATAACTTCCTTACTCAGACGCTTGTTGGTGATTCTACTGACAACTACAAGGGTTGTCCTAGTGTTGGTTATAAAACTGCTGAGAAAATTCTTGAGTTTGGTGACGGATGGGGAGCAGTGGTTAGAGCGTTTATCAGCAAGGGTCTCTCTGAAGAAGTTGCCTTAGAGAACGCACGACTAGCACGTATCCTACGCAATGGTGAATACGATACAGACACAGGAGAGGTAAAGTTATGGACACCTTAGAGCAGCCACGTGAAGATATGGTAAACAACCCACCACACTATGCAGGTAAGATTGAGACTATTGATTACATTGTAGATGTACTAGGTGAGTGGGAAGCCATCAGCTATTGTCATGGTAACGTGCTAAAGTATACAGGCAAGCGACTATTCAGTAAGGGTAATCCTGTACAGGATGCAGAGAAAGCTATCTGGTATTTAAACAAGATGGTAGAGTTAATGAAGAAGACACAAGGGAAGAACTGGTAATGGATGAGGTAACATTTCGCGTAGAGAACTACGATGATGAGGGTAATGTAATAGGATACACAGAGCATGTGTTCCAAACTGAGGGGTGCTTGTATGATATGGTTACAAACTTCAAGGACTTCTTACGTGGCATGTCGTTTAGCTACGTTGATTCAGTAATAGCAGTTAAGGATGATGGACAAGAGGTAGGCTCACAATGATTAACTTTTACGAATACCAGATGAAGTCTCTAACTACAGCAGTGTACCCTAAGAAGTACAACATCTCTTACCCTGCACTAGGACTAGCTGAAGAAGCTGGTGAGGTAGCAGGTAAGATTAAGAAGATGATGCGTGATAACATTCAGCTTGAAGACCAGAAGGAAAAGATTGAGGCAGAGATGGGTGATGTACTATGGTATCTTGCAGCACTAGCACACGACTGTGGTTTATCACTACAGGTTATAGCAGAGAAGAACGTAGAAAAACTAAATGCACGTCAGAGGGCAGGTACATTGCATGGTGAAGGGGATAACAGATGAGGACTAACCATCTACCAACAGACTACCAGACCTTCATTGCTACTAGTCGCTATGCACGATGGCTAGAAGATGAGGGCAGACGTGAGACATGGGCTGAGACTGTGGCACGTTACATCAACTTTATGGGTAGCAAAGTAAAGCTACCTAATAAAACATGGGATGAGTTAGAAGATGCTATCCTAAACCTAGAAGTCATGCCATCCATGAGAGCATTGATGACAGCAGGTGATGCAGCAGAGCGTGACAATACTTGCATCTATAACTGTAGCTACCTACCAGTAGACCACATACGTTCCTTTGATGAGGCTATGTTTATTCTACTGTGTGGTACAGGGGTAGGCTTCTCAGTAGAGCGACAGTTTATTAGTAAGCTACCTGATGTACCTGAGAACCTAGACTATACTGACGATGTAATCGTGGTCAAGGATAGTAAAGAAGGTTGGGCTAAGTCATTACATAAGCTGATGTCACACCTATATGCAGGTGATATACCTAAGTGGGATACGTCAGAGGTACGCCCTGCTGGTGCTAGGCTCAAGACATTTGGTGGACGTGCCTCAGGTGCTGAACCACTAGAGGACTTGTTCAAGTTTGTAGTAGCTAAGTTCAAGGCTGCTGCTGGACGTAAGCTTAACAGTCTTGAGTGTCACGACATCATGTGTAAGATTGGTGAGATTGTAGTAGTAGGTGGTGTACGTAGGTCAGCTATGATTAGCCTATCTAACCTGAGTGATGGACGCATGGCTCACGCCAAGTCTGGCTCATGGTGGGAGAACGAAGGACAACGTGCGCTAGCTAATAACTCTGCTGCATACACAGAGAAGCCTGACATGGAAACATTCATTCGTGAGTGGTTATCTCTGGTAGAGAGTAAGTCAGGTGAGCGTGGTATCTTCAGCCGTGTGGCTGCTGACAAGCATGTGGAAAAGAACGGCAGACGTGAGACAGGACACGAGTGGGGTACTAACCCATGCTCTGAGATTATCCTACGTCCTTACCAGTTCTGTAACCTGACTGAGGTAGTGGTACGTGAGAGCGATGACCTTGACAGTCTTAAACGTAAGGTAAGACTAGCTACCATTCTTGGTACAGTACAGTCTACCTTTACCAAGATGCCATACTTGCGTAAGATATGGCACAAGAATACAGAAGAAGAACGCCTACTTGGTGTATCACTGACAGGTATCATGGACAATCGGTTACTGTCTAAGGCTATAGATAGCCCACGCTGGCTCAATGAGATGAAGCAAGAAGCTATCAATACTAACGCTAAGTATGCTGAGAAGTTAGGCATCCAAGTATCAACAGCTATCACATGTGTTAAGCCTAGTGGTACAGTGTCACAGCTAGTAGACAGTGCGTCAGGTATCCATGCACGTCATAGTGAGTATTACATTCGTACTGTTCGTGGTGATAACAAAGACCCACTAACACAGTTTATGAAGGACAGTGGCATCCCTGCTGAACCATGTGTAATGAAGCCTGATAGTACTACAGTGTTTAGTTTTCCCATGCGTTCACCTATAGGTGCTATCACTCGTAACGATATGACTGCACTAGAACAGCTTACACTATGGAAGAACTATGCTCTAGCGTGGTGTGAACATAAACCATCTGTAACTATTACAGTACGTGACGCAGAGTGGATGGAAGTAGGAGCATGGGTGTATGAAAACTTTGACATTTGTTCTGGTATTTCATTCCTACCTCACAGTGACCACAGTTATGCACAAGCACCATACCAAGACATTGATAAGGAACAGTATGAAACACTCAAGAAACAGATGCCTAGTCAGATTGATTGGAAGGCTCTTGCTCTATATGAGAAAGAGGACAGCACCTCAGGGTCACAAACTCTAGCCTGTACAGCAGGTGCATGTGAGATTGTAGATATCTAAAGTTACATCATTAGCGAAAGTTTGTTTTATTATGAGAGTATTAGGTAACGATTTTAACATAACAGATGGACTAATAAACCATCTGCTTGCAATCTATCCCAACAAACTACCGCTTGAACAGATTACTCCTGAGGACTTAGCTTTCCTCAGGGGGCAACAGTCTGTCATAAGTAAGCTGATAGAAATGCAAGACCAAGATTTTGAGGAATAATGATATGGGTGGATTAATGGGAGGCCGTGCGCCAGCACCGCTACCAACCCCTGCTCGTCCTGTAACTGCTGTAACCAAGACACCAGATTTAGAGCTTGATGATACAGACGTAACGACAGCACAGGCTAGAAAGAAAAAGGGCAAGAAAGCCCTTAGAACAGATATGTCAACACAACCTACTGGACAAATGCCAACACAAACGGCAGGTCTACAGATTAAGAAGGGTCAGTAGTATGGGTGGATTTAGAAGAAGCTCTCCACCACCACCGCCACCACCAGCCGCAGTCCCAGCTACTGCTGCTACTAAGCAAGTGGATGAGGAAGCTCCATCAACAATGGAGACAGCAGGTGAGGGTCTACAGAAACGTAGAGGTAAGCGCAAGCTGCGTACTCCTGTGACACAGACAGCAGGTACTAATGTAGGTGGCGAGGGTGCGTCAGGGCTACAGATTCCGAAGGGATAAGTAAATGGAACAAGACGTAGGAACTTTAGCTAAACGCTACAGCCAGCTAGAGGCTGAACGAGATACGTTCCTTGAAAGAGGACGTGAAGCAGCAAGGCTAACTATCCCTACTCTTTTGCCAGATGAAGGACATAGCAGTACCACTAGGTATGCTACACCGTATCAAGGCATTGGGGCAAGGGGTGTAAATAATCTAGCATCTAAACTCCTACTTGCTCTGCTGCCACCTAACAGTCCATTCTTCCGACTGACTATTGATGACTTTGACTTGCAAGCTATTGCAGGTGACAATCGTGGTCAGGTAGAAGAGGGACTAGCACGTATTGAACGTGCAGCAATGCAAGAGATTGAGAGTAAATCCATTCGTGTACCTGTCTTTGAGGCACTAAAGCTGCTTATCGTAGCTGGTAATGCGCTAGTATATATGCCTAAAGAGGGCGGTATGAAGGTCTACAGACCTGACCGTTTCTGTGTGAAGCGTGACGCAATGGGTAACATGTTAGAAATACTAACTAAAGAAAGTGTGTCACCGTTGATGTTGCCTGAAGAAGTTAAGGCAATGATACCACCAACAGACACACCTGTTAAGAACTACGACTTGTATACTTGTCTCAAGACCAAAGATAAAGGCTTCTCTATCTACCAAGAGGTAGCTGGTATTGAAGTTCCTAATTCACGTGGTACATTCAAAGAAGACAATAACCCATTCATTCCATTACGTTTTATTAGAATAGATGGTGAAGATTATGGACGTGGTTTCATTGAAGAATACATGGGTGACTTACGTAGTCTAGAAGCTTTGACTCAAGCTATCGTGCAAGGTAGTGCAGCGTCAGCTAAAGTTCTATTCATGGTACGTCCTAACGGTACTACTAAATCTAAAGACTTGTCCAAAGCACCTAACGGTGCGTTTGTAAACGGTGACGCTAACGATGTGTCAACTTTACAGGTACAGAAGTCAGGTGACTTTAGGGTAGCGTTGGAAACTATGCGTATGATTAACGACAGGTTGGCTTATGCCTTCTTGTTAAACTCTTCTGTACAACGTGCAGCAGAACGTGTAACTGCTGAAGAAGTACGTTACATGGCACAGGAACTAGAGACAGCCTTAGGTGGTGTGTACTCTATTCTGTCTCAGGAGTTTCAACTACCACTTATCAACCTGCTACTTAATACATTAGTAAAGCAGGGTAAGATGCCTAAGATGCCTAAGGATAGCGTTAAGCCTACGGTTGTCACAGGTATTGAAGCACTAGGACGTGGACAAGACTTGAATAAGCTTGCAACATTCTTACAATATCTTCAGCCTTTAGGTGCAGAAGTTATAGCAAGTGAGATGAACTTGAACGATTACATAGATAGACTAGCAGCCTCTCTAGGTATCGACACTTCTGGCCTGATTAAATCAGCAGAACAGAAAGCACAAGAGCAAGCAATGCAGCAACAAATGATGCAACAACAACAAATGGAACAGGCAGCTATGGGTGCAGCACAAGCAGCAGCACCACAGATAGCTAAAGGAGCAATGGAAGCGGAGTAATAAATGGCAGAAGCTATTAACACTTATCAAGAACCTGAAGCTGAATCTCAAGAACATGTAAACGCCATGCTTGAGAAAGTAGAAGGTAGTCAACAAGACCCTGAACGTCCTGAATGGCTACCTGAGAAGTTTAAGTCCCCTGAAGATATGGCTAAAGCATACTCACAACTAGAGAGTAAGCTAGGTCAAGGACAACAGGAACAAGAAGAAGAAGTAGAGACTACAGGAGAAGAAACTGCTTCTGATGTAGCTGAACTCTTGGACAATAAAGGATTAGACTTTGATGTTTTCCAACAAGAGTACAACGAAAACGGTCAACTGTCTGACGATGCTTACGCTGCGTTAGATGAGGCTGGTTTTCCTCGCTCTGTTGTAGACACATGGATACAGGGGCAAGATGCTCTTGCATCACAAGTGACTGGTGAGATGTATAACATCGTAGGCGGTCAAGAAGATTATAACAACATGGTTTCATGGGCAGCAGATACACTTCCTGAGAGTGAGATTGATGCCTTTAATGCAACAATGACATCGCAAAACCCTGACATGATTAGGCTTGCGATTCAAGGTCTCAATGCACGTTATCGTTCTGAGGCAGAGCCTACCCTAATGCAGGGACAAACAGGTGCTGTATCCTCAGGTGGGCGTTTTGAAAGTAATGCTGAACTCACTGCTGCTATGAGTGACCCTAGATATAGTAAAGACCCTGCCTACAGGCAACAGGTAGCTGATAAGCTTTCTCGTTCTAGCCTGTTCTAATTGTTGCATGGGAGTAGGGGGTTCGTCCCCCTCTCCTTATAAGTACATCTGCGTGGTGTATTTATAAGGGGCTATCCCCTATCTCAAAGTTACTAGGTACGACTAACCCTGACCCCTTGCGAGGGACAATCTGCTGGAGAAAGTTCAGTAAACTTGAGGCACTAACTTTAATTTTAATCTATGAGGTAATAAAAATGGCACAAGCTGCTTCTAACCCTGCTTACACCGTAAGCTTTCAGGGTCAAAATAACCTCTCAGGTGACGTTCGTGACCTCTTCCTTAAGCTATATGCTGGGGAAGTCCTGACCGCATTTGAGGAAAAGAAAGTAATTATGGATAAGGTGCGTACTCGCACTATCTCCAAAGGTAAATCAGCATCGTTCCCAATGACAGGACGTGCAACTGCCGAATACCTAACGCCCGGAAATGAGATTACTGGTGGTAACATTCGTGCAGGTGAGCGTATCGTAACCATTGACGATTTGCTGATTAGTTCTCAGTTCATTGCGAACATTGACGAAGCTATCAACCACTACGATGTTCGTTCTATCTACTCTAAAGAAGCTGGTATTGCACTAGCTAACGAAGCAGATAAGAACGTAGCTCGTATGCTGGTGAAAGCTGCCTTGTCAACTAACGCAACTGCTGCTGCTGGTCTTGTTCAAGACTATAAAGCATTTGGTGAAGAAGACTTTACTAATAACGTAACTATCGGTACTGCTTCTAGTGATTCGACAGACCCAGCTAAGATTGCAAAAGCTATCTTTGATGCTCGTAAAGAGATGGAAGTCAAGAACGTACCGACTGATGGTGCTGTTGTTGTACTTGCTCCTGACCAGTACTATGCGTTGATGGATGTTACCGATGGCAACAAGCTTGTCTATATGAACCGTGACTTCGGTGGCAATGGTTCAGTAGCTGACGCAACTGTAGCGTCTATTGCTGGTATGCCTATCATCATGTCTAACCATGCTAACGTATCTAACCTGTATGTGAACTTCACTACTGGCGATGCTGACGAAGGTAAGACATCAGACAATGCTCCACTAGCTAACACTGCTGGTTCAGGCCGTACAACACACTATGACTTGCCTACTGCTGCTGTTGACAGCCGTGACATGGTTGCAGAAGCTTCTAAGTTCAAAGGCTTTGTGTTCACTCCTGACGCTGTTGCTACTGTCAAGCTTCTTGACTTGGGCATGGAATCTGAGTATCAAATCAACCGTCAAGGCACATTGATGGTGGCAAAATACGCAATGGGGCATAACGTCCTACGCCCAGCATCATGTGTTGGTTTGTCAGAAGCCTAATTAATATGGGGGAGAGGTTTCTAGAGCCTCTCTCCTTTTTTATTGGAGTAAGACATGACGATACAACATGCAGGTGAGACATTTCAAGGCTTACGAATACCGAAGAGTTCCCCCAAAGGTAACAAGTCACACGCTGTTCTGATTGGCTCACGAGACAAACCCAAGCTAATTAGGTTTGGTGAAAAAGGTGCAAAGACAAACCAATCAGATAAACAACGCAAAGCGTTTAAGGATAGACACCGTAAGAACATAGCCAAAGGTGAGACTAGTGCAGCTTATTGGGCTAACAAGGTGAAGTGGAAAGCATAACATGGCAACAACAACCCAACTAGACGCAGTAAATACTATGCTCTCTGCGATAGGTGAAGCACCTGTCAACAGCCTTTCCTCTGGTTTGGTTGAAGCCGAAATAGCAGAGACTATACTTAACACTGTAGACAGAGAAGTGCAGTCAATGGGCTGGCACTTTAACACAGAATTAAATAAATCATACGCACAGAACGCTAGTGGTGAGATAGTACTAGGTACAGATATCCTACGTGCAGACGCTACACTAGAGGCAAACAGCCCTGACTTAGTTCAGCGTGGTCTGAAGATGTATGACAGGAAGAACCACACGTTTAATGTTGGTGCTAACACTAAGCTAGACGTAGTAGTTCAATTAGACTTTGATGACTTGCCTGAAGTATGTAAGAGATACATTACACTCAGAGCAACCAGAATATTCCAAGACCGTATTGTAGGGTCTAACACTCTTCACGATTTTCAAATACGTGACGAGGAACGAGCTATGTTTGAACTGAAAGAGTTTGACAAAGCTTCTGATGACCATAACATATTTGATAGCTATGACACATTCAGTATTATTGATAGGCAGGGTAGGAGAACTTTCTAATGGCACTCATCAGTCAATCTATCCCCAACCTAATCAATGGGGTATCTCAACAGCCGCCATCTCTACGCCTTAATACACAGGCAGAGCTACAAGAGAACGGCCTGTCTAGTGTGGTCACAGGTTTGTCTAAGCGTCCTAGTACACAGCACGTAGCTGACTTAGGCGTTATCTCAAACCTAGACAAAGCTTTTATCCACACTATTCGTAGAGATGAGAATGAGTTTTATTCTCTAGTGATTGACACAGCAGGTACTATTCGTGTGTTTGATAAGGATGGTTCATCACGTACTATTACTAACAGCGCAGCTTCATACCTATCGGGATTGACTGACCCTAGTAAAGAACTTGCTGCTGTATCTATCGCAGACAATACCTTTATTGTAAACAAGAATATAACTGTAGCACAAGGTACTACAACGTCACCTGCTCGTAACCCAGAAGCACTGGTGTATGTCAAACAGGCTGACTACTCTTCTACATACAGACTAACTTTAACCAAAGGTTCAAGCACAAGCACTGTAGAATTTGCTACTAAGTCTAGCACACAGTCAAGTACATCATTAACACAGGACGCAGAGCGTGGTGCATCAACTGATTTAATTGCAGAGAACTTAGATACGTTTAGTGGTACAGGTGTAAATAGTACATACTACGATAACATTACTGATGGTTCTGCTGTTACTGGTCTAACGATTACTCGTTATGGCTCAGTACTACATATACAATCCACAGATACTACAAACTTTCAAGTAACTGTAGGTGATTCGCATGGTGGAGACCACCTGCTATTATTCAAAGATACTACACCTGACTTTAAAAAGCTACCTGTTGAAGCACCTAATGACTTTGTTATTGAGGTAGCAGGGGATAACCAGAAAGCACAGGATGATTACTACGTTAAGTTTGATAATGGTGTATGGAAAGAAACAGTAGAGCCTAATATCATTATTGACTTAGATGCTAGTACCATGCCACATAAACTGGTAAAAGATACTAGTGCTAACTTTACATTTAGTACACAGTCCTACGAAGATAGAAAGATTGGTAACGATGATACCAACCCCTTCCCTTCCTTTGTAGGTTTTAAGCTAGCTGATATCTTCTTCCATCGTAATAGACTAGGACTACTAGCTGATGAGAATGTTATCTTCTCTCGTGCAGGTGAGTTTGTAGACTTTGACTTCTTTCGTAAGTCAGCACTAACCATTGTAGACAGTGACCCCATAGATGTGGCAGTGTCCTCTAACAAGGTTAGTATACTTAAACATGCTGTACCGTTTAACGAGAGCCTACTGCTCTTCTCAGACCTCACACAGTTCAAGGTAACAGGAGACCCTGTACTTACCCCTGAGACTATCAATGTTGCTAACACAACAGAGTTTGAGGCATCCCTGAGAGCCAAGCCAGCACAGTCTGGTAAGTACGTATACTTTGCTTCCAAGCGTGGCGTATGGTCAGGCATGTGGGAGTACTTTGTAGATAGTGACACAGACACTAACGATGCTAGTGAGATTACATCACACGTACCTGAATACATTGACGGTGAGGTAACAAATATTCAAGCATCGTCTAACGAGGATATGCTCATACTACAGTCTAGTAACGATGCACAAGCTTTCTATGTGTACAGGTACTACTGGCAGGGTAGAGAGAAGCTACAGGCTTCATGGTCACGTTGGGTATTTGATGGTGATGTCATAGGTGTATCATTCAACCTAGCAGATATCTACATACTTATTAAACGTGGCACTAACCTGTTCCTAGAACGTATCAACCTGTCTGTTGATGACGCTACAGGATACACTGACGGTAAGTTCTCTGTTCATCTAGATAGACGTGTAAGACTAGAAACATCAGGCTTGACAACCGTACCTTATACTGATAGTAATACTATTTATATAGCACAGGATGGGGGTATCATACCTCTGTCATCTGTAGCAGGTAAGCTGTCTGCTGGTCAGGTAGTGTTTGCTGGTATACCTTTTACATTTAAGTACCAGTTCTCTGAGCCTGTACCTAAGATTAACAACAACCCTGTAACTACAGCAGACCTGCGTATTCGTAACTGGTCTGTGGTGTATAACAATACAGGTTTCTTTACTGTCAAGACTACACCTGCTAGACGTGCTACCTATACACGTACCTTTACAGGACGTATTGTGGGTGGTGCTGCTAACATACTAAACAAGGCTGCTATTGATAGCGGTACATACCAGTTCGGTGTAGTAGGTAACTCAGACACAGAGATTGTTATAGAAAGTGATAGTCACCTACCTGCTGCTTTTCAGAGTGCAGAGTGGGAAGGCTTCTACGTACTACGTTCAAGGAGAATGTAATGAAGGCTCATGTGAGGAAGAGTGTCCAAGCTGACGTTGATTGGTTGAAGGATAACCTAAGACCAGAAGACAAAGCAGAGGTGACAGCCTCACATGGTAGCCCTGAAAAAGCATTACAACTAGGTCTTGACGAGTCAGACGAGTGTTGGACTTTTCTTGTAGAAGAGACTAACGAGATTGCAGGTATGTATGGTGTAGGCGCAGAAGGAGTTGTATGGCTTCTTACTGCCCCACCTGTTACAAAGATACAGATACCTTTCCTACGTGGTTCACGTAAGTGGGTAAGAGAGATAAACAAGAAGTACCCCCTACTAACTAACGCTGTTGATGCAGACTATCAGGTAGCTATAGATTGGCTACGCTTTGTTGGCTTCACATTTATTAAACGACACGAAACATGGGGTGTAGGAAACAAACCCTTTTTAGAATTTGTGAGGATACAGATATGAGTTGGATGATGGCAGCACAAGTAGGGGGCGTAGCTCTTGACTATATTAGTGCCAAACAAGATGCAGATAGACAAGATTATAGACATGCTATAAACAGAATTAGAGCAGCAGATGCTCAGAATCTAAAAATTGCTCAGTTAAATAGAAGAGCTATTCAAGAATCTGAATACATAGCTGACCAGAAAACAGAACTAGCTATTCAAACTTTACAAAATCAAGAGACACGTGCTGTTGTAGGGGGAGAGACAGGATTTTCTGGTGGTAGTATTGATAACTTTATTAAAGAGCCTATGACTAAAAAGCTTAGAGCCTTTACTAAGTTAAATGCACAAGAAAAAAGCATAATGAAACAGATAGAGCTAGAAAAGATTGGCGTTACTAAAGAAACAGAAGATAGAATAAACTCTGTACCTCAGGGACAACAGCCTAACTTTTTAATGTACGCTGGAAAAGCAGCACTATCTGGCATGGCTGCAAAACAACCTTCTGCAAAAGAAATAGCTACCCAACAATTAGAAGTGCAGAGGGAAGCTACTGCTCTTATTGAAGCAGAAAACTTTGTAGGAGCAATGCCAGCACCTAGTGCTTGGTCTTCTATTACCGACATTTTTAGATAAGGATTTAACATGGCTAGAAAAAGAGTACAGGTAGCTGATTTAGATACCTCAGTTTCTGCTGTAAGACCTGTAGCGTCTGTAGTAGAAACGTATGTTAGACCGCCTTCTGAGTTAGATACTCCTTCTCCTTTAGAATCTTTTGTAGATGCTATTAACCCTTTTATAGAATCTAAAGTAAAAGAAGAACAAGCTAGAAATAATGCACTAGCAGAAGCAGTAGTAAATGGTGTAATAGATAAACAAGCTTTTCAAGCTACAAATGCTGTAAATAATTTAAGATTGTTAGGTCAAGATGACTATTTAAAACATTCTGATGATTATTTAAAAATGGGAAAGGAAGCTGTTTCTCAACATAGACAGGCTAACTACGCTTCATATTATGAGGAATTACAGAAAAGCGGTACTAACCCTGCTGTTATTAATCTTATTAAAAAGGATATGGAAGCGGTAGAGTACAAGTTTTTTAGCGAGGTGTACATACCTAAAAAATTTGACTACGATGTATCAGAAACTATTAATAATGATTTAGCACCTCAACTTAATATGTTGGCTGAAAATCCTACTCCTAATTCTTTACAAGAAGGTACATTTCTTGTACAAGCCTTTATGGATTTATATCCTAATATTCCTAAAGATAAAATTAATGACCTTATTCTTACACAAGAACTAGCTTGGGCTACTTCTACTGACGATAATGGTATTATAAATGGTAAATCTTGGCGTTCTGAATGGTTGGTTGAAAACAAGAGACACACTGTAAAGAAAAACATTAAAGCTTGGGACGCTATTGAACAATCTCAAGCAAACAAAGAGCTTGCTGTTAAACAAGCCACTGTTAAAAGACAAGATGCTTTTATATCTTCTGGTGTTACTAGTCAAATAAACATGATAACAGCTATGTGGAAAGGTAACACACCTACTTACTTAGCTAATCCTTCAAAATGGCAACAAGAAACTGAAAAACATAGGGAAGAGTTTAGGCAAGCTTTAGAAAAACAGTATGGTAAAAATAGTCCTGTTGTTGCTCAAGGTTTAAATGAGTACATTTCGGCTGAATCGTCTTTTAATACTAAAGAAGTATTACCAGAGTTAATGAAACAAAACAGAACTGATACTCTTAATACTAATATGACTAATGTTCTTAATCGTGGTCTATTTAACACAACAGTTTCTGAAGAAGAACGTATTGCTAATGGTGTAGCTTTACTAGACGATATGGTTGCTAACTCTGGCCTTACAGAAGCTGAAGTAACAGAAGAAGCTTTTAGACAGCAGATAGAACTAACAGAGTTGTACGGTACTAATACACCATTTTATGAGTGGTTAAAAGAAACTGGAGCGTTGAACAAATCACAGTACACTGACGAAACTCAGAAGATAGTAGACGAGTTAGAAAAACATAACAAACAGTTTGCTGCTCAGAACATTGAGGCTAATAAAACTGCTTTTCTTAATCAAAGATTAACTAAGTTTAGAGCTACTGGGTTTAGAGATGCTACACTGTTAACAAACCTTTCTTACGTTGACCCTGAAACAGGTAAAAGCTATTCTATATCTGAACCAGAAATACAAGCTGCATTTGAAGCACAGGCTAAACAAGAACTAGCTGTACAATTAGAACGTGTTAATAAAGAGTATGACGATGTACTAGATGTAGTTGGTGATATTCCTGAAGGTCTTGAAGAAGATGTAGAGAATAAAAGAACTGCTGCTATTGCAGAGACTGTTAAAACTCATGCTGATAGAAAGATTAAAGATTTTTATCTATCTCGTCAGGTACTACCAGTAGAGGTAGAAAGAGTACTTAATAACACTGTAGTAACACAAGCTTTAACATCTACTGCTGGTGAAGAACTAGATGAAGATGGCTTACAGTTAGTACAGCAAGCACTTACTATGTATGAAACTATGAACGACTATAGTGATGGTTATACTAATGTAGCATTTTCTGATACTAGTGACATGAATATTAGATTAGGTCATTTATCTACATTAGTTAGAGATATGGATATGTCTCTAGCTAAAGCAGTAAAGCTTTTACAAAAGCCTTTATACTCTAGCGCAGGTATTTCTCTAGCAGATGAAGAGATATCAGAGGCTGTTACTTTAAAAAGAGCAGTGTTACCTAACCAAACAGCTTTTGAAGATGTAATGAACACGCCTGATTTACGTCTATACATGGAAGCTTTGTTAAAAACAGAAGTAGAAGTACTAGGTAAAACTAAGGAACAAGCACTTCCTAGTGTGATTGAACACGCTGTCAATGACTTCTATATAGCTGAAGGTTACAATGGCACTAAGACAGCTATACTTAAGAGAAACACCGACACTCGTAGGTTAGCTGACGCACCTGCACGTATGTCTAGCTTACTAACAGCTATCCACGACATACAAGGTTTTCCAGATTACATGACAGAAATTGCAGGTGAAGATGCTGACCTAGTAGTTATGGGTCATCCTACAAATGCTAACATGGCACAGTTAATTATTACTAATGAGAACGGTGATAGAAATCCTATTCTAAGTTTTTCTTATTCTGAGTTATTGACTTTACCTCTTGAGACAGTTAAGGCACGTATCTTAACAGAAACACAGGATAAGTTATCTTTCGCTGCTGGTGTTTCACCTGAAGAAAAGCTAGTGTTACAACAAGCTCAAGCATTAGCTGCTGGTCAGGGAGTGTTTGTAGATGTATCTAGCACAGAAGCTTTAGCACGTTTCCAACAAGCTAAAGAAGCTGGAGAGAGAAGAAGACAGGAGCAAGAGGCACAAGCTATTGCAGATAGAGAAGCTTATCTTGCGTCATTACCGCCTGAAGCTTCAGCTATAAGAGAAGATGTGCAGATACCTGTTGTTAGGGAAGCTTTAGAAGCTATTGGTGTTACAGACTTTATTGATGTTACTAGATTTATACAGGATAAAGTATCACCAGATAGGTTTGATGAGTTAGTAGCTAAGCAAAGAAAAGTACTTTCTGATAAGAAAGCTATTAGTCAAGCAACTAAAGCCTTAAAAGAGTTAGACCCTAACGTGGCTAAAGAATTAGGTCTTGAAGAAGTTGGCTTATATAGTAAGAAACTAACTGAGAGAGGTATTACTATAAACGAGCAGGGTGAGATAGCACACGCTGTACTAGCTTTGTTAGAAATAGTAAAAGAAAACTAATAAACGAGGAAACTTATGGCTGAGAATGAAGTTCTAAACCCTATGGATAAGCTGTTTGACAGCTTTGACATATCTACAGAAGTTCCTAGACCTGTTGTAGAATACATAACAGGCGATGAGCTTAGAGAACTAGAGCTTGCTAAAGAGCGTAATGCTCCTGACCACAGCTTTAACTTCTTGTATGGTGTTGCTGCTAAAGAAAACAGCATACTAAATAGTGTAGCATCTATAGCTAATCGTATGACAAATAATTCATACGAACCAGTTAAAGAGATGACACCTGAGTTAATGGAGAGCCTTACAGAAGGTTTAACTGATACAAGAGCAATACAAGAAGTAACAGACACAGCCATAAATAGTAGCCTTTCAAACGCCCAAGCACTAGCAGAAGATTATAAAAAAACTCAATCAAATAGAGAACTTCTTGCTAGTGCTGGCGGTAAAGGTACTTTTGCTACAGTTGTGGCAGCATTGACAGATTTACCAGAGCTTGCTGCTATTGGTGTTACCACTACTATAGCACCTCAGGTTGGTGGTATAGCTTTGGGTAAAAAAGCTTATAACGTAAGTAGGTCATTTAAGATAGGTGCTGGTGTAGGTGCTGCTGAAGCTGGTATCTTTGAAGGTGTTAGAGCTACAGATAAGTATGACATCACAGGTGGAGATGTAGCCATTGCGATGGCTGCCTCTACTATTCTTGGTGGCAGTATTAGTAGTGTGTCTACAGCAATGCGTAAAAAGAAAGAGTACCAGAACCTACTTAAACAGTACGAATCAGGTATACCTTTAAAATCTAATGAGTTAGCTTTTTTAGATAGTGTGGACAGTCCTGTAACAGCACAGAGAGCGTTAGAAGAGGCAGAAGCTTCTCGAATGTTATCTGATGATATAGATTTAAACTCTCCTATTACTAACGTAACTGAAGCTCAAGCTGCGGCTGCTGCTCCTCAACAAGATGACAGGTTTACTGCTGTACGTAGTTGGTTTTCTTCTCAATCAAAAGGTATGAAATCAGACAATGCCTTTACTAGGTACTTCACAGATAAACTAGGATTAACTAGTAGAGGACATTCAGCTGACCCTGAAACAGGTATAGTACCACCTGTAGCCCCTGCTGCTACTGAGTACAAGATGATGCGTGAAGGTCAAGGCATCTATGAGTTTGAAGTAGCTTATCAAAAGCCTTTTGAAGCTTGGAAGAAAAGAACAGGCGGAAAACAGGAAGACTTTGATGAAGCAGTAACTATGGCTATCAGAGCTAATGATAGAAATGTTGCACCTGAGATACGTGAAGTGGCTGATAAAGTTATTGCAGCTAATAGACGTTTCTTAGAAGATAACATAAAAGCTAACGCTGCTGGTTTTACTGAAGAACTACTAACAAAGGGAAGGGTTGACCCTGATACTTACCTTGCTCGTCTGTTTTCTGATGAAGGTATTGATGCAGTTAGACGTAGGTTTGGTATGGAAGAAAGCCTTACTATAGTATCTTCTTTAGTTAGGAAAGCTATAATAGAGGCACAACCTGACATAGCTACAGAGATAGCAGAAAGCATACTTAAAAGAACAGGTAAAGAAGCTTCACCAGAAGATGTTAAAAACTACATTGACGCTATGGCTTCAGGTTATACTAAGACTGTTTTAAGTAGACCTTACGCTTCAGGTGGTGTGGTACTTAGCAGACCTTTTGATGTTGAAGAGTTAGAACAAGCCATGCTTACTGCTGGCATTAATAGTGACCAGATTAACGATGCTGTATATTTCTTAAGTAAAGACGCTACAGTAAGAAAGCACAAACGTACACAACCTCGTGTTATTCTAAATGAGATGGCTACTATTGATGCAGTAGATGTAAACGGCAATATTCAAACATTACGGTTTACTGACCTACTAGAAAACAATATTCAAACTATACAAAACGCTTACAATTTTCAAATGGGTGGGGCTTACGGACTAGCAAAAGTAGGTATTGACACAAATGTTGTAGGTTCTTCTTGGGATGATGTAGTTAAAAAAGTCACAGACCATGCTGCTGAAAAAGGTTACACAAATACTACTGAAGAATTAAAAGCCATGCAGTTTATGTATGATGGTATGACAGGTAGATTAGGTGCTAAAGATACTTCACCTGAATCAGTAAAAGTAGCAGTGCGAAGAGCTAAACAGTTTACTTATGCTGCAATGATGCCGATGGCTGGTCTATCAGCTTTGATGGAAATAACAAACTCTTTATTAGAATACTCTCTTAAGACTAACTTTAAAAGCATGTCAAGACTAAGAGAGTTTTACAAAAGAGCATCAGATGGTCAACTAGATTCTAAAGCTATGCGAGAGTTAGTGTTTATTACAGGCGGTAAAGGAGAAGAAATCCTAACAGCTTCTGTTAATCGTGCTACTCGTTTTGATGCTGAATCTGCACTAGAGCCTAGTATTCTTAGAACTACTAAATGGGATGAGATACTAGGTAAAATTTCAAAAGCAGTATCATTAGGTAGTGGTCTTCTTCCTGTTACAGCATTTAATAGACGCTTAACAATGTTTAACTATACTCAACAATGGTTTGATTCAGCTAGGAAAGGTAAAGCACCTTTCAGTGAAACTAAGATGCTACAACAGGGCATAAACCCTGTTATGCAAAGACGTATATTTAATGCTATAAATGACCCAGAAACAGGGGCAAAGTTACGTCCAGATGGTGATTTAGATTATATGAACGTAGACCAATGGACAGACAAAGAAGCTGCTGAAGTTTGGGCTATGTCTTTGTTAAGAGAAACTACTCAGAATGTACAGGAAGTAAATATAGGCTCTATGAACTATATGTTACGTTCTACTGTTGGTCAAATATTTGGACAATTTCTTTCGTTTCCTTTAGCTGCTCTTGAACAACAGACAGCACGTCTAGGTAGAAGAGCTATGACAGGAGAAGCTGTTGCCATAACAAAACTAATGACTGCTTCTATGTTATGGGGTAGTTTACTATACACTACTAGAGTACAGTTAAATGCGGCTGGACGTAGTGATGCTGATGAATACATCAAAAGACAGATGGCTTGGGATAGATTTACTATGGGTGCTATAAGTCAAGTAGGTGCTGCATCTATATTTACACTAGCTTTTCAAATGGTAACAGGAACTGCTACAGGAACAAGTAATGGCTTTACACCACCAGCTTATAACATTTTTCAGGCTTTTTTAGGACTAGGTGATGATGTTTCAGATGGTAAATTTTCTGAAACAGAACTGAGAACATTTAAGAACGCTATACCTATGGCTAAGTTCTACGGTATTAATCAAGGCTTGAATTATCTATCCGCAAAGTATGGAGCAGACTAACCTAAAGTTACATCATTGACTATACACAGAAGGATAAGCAATGGCTTTTTCATATCAAAACTATACAGGGGATAACACGACTGACACTTTCTCTATCCCCTTT
>Ga0233444_10002482_pt1 | contig 19415 bp, 29 predicted proteins | sample SI_124_October20_6_FD_182792 | JGI IMG/M metagenome (GOLD analysis project Ga0233444, IMG submission 182792) | Seawater microbial communities from Saanich Inlet, British Columbia, Canada - SI_124_October2016_10_MG | ecosystem: Environmental > Aquatic > Marine > Inlet | place: Canada: British... | reverse complement strand
GTGCTGTTTTCTGCATACCATGTCTCGAATGTTGGGGTAGTATGCCCCCCAAAATCAAATTCTAATTGACTCATAATTTTCTCCCATAAAGTAGGGGGCGAATTCGCCCCCTGTTAATATTACGCTTTTAACATCCCCTCGATAGCTTTAATATTTGCTATGTTGGTTCTGTTTAGGCTTACCAAGTCGAATACCTTATTAGTGTCTAGCAATTCGATAGAACGCATCAACTCCTTTTTTGATATTGTCTTAGTCTTAGTTTCAGTTTTATTTTCCATGTTTATATTCTCCCATGAAATGTAGGGGTTGAGTAATGGCAACCCCTTAACCATATTAGATAAACGATAACGCAGATAAGCACAAATACCCATTGCAACAAATCCCGATAAATTCACCAAGAGCATAAAAATATAATCTTAGTCTTAGCGAGTATGCAAGATAGAAACACAATCCACACATGATTAAGCCAGTAAAACTAGCGGGTGGTGGCGTTCCGTTGTTTGCGACAACCTCGTATAAACTCGGAAAGGTTGCAACATTTACAATCACTAAACCGAATAATACGAGGATTTTATTTATCAATTCTCGTTTTTTCTTTTTTCTTTTTGCCATTCTCTCGATAGGCAAATAGTCTTTTCCTATAAGCATTTTTTTTCTCCCATTAAAAGTTAAGTGCAACCTATGTTTTATGTTGCTTTAGGTTTGCGATAATTTAATATCTTGTCTCACCCTCTCCGCCCCTTTGTAGTCTCGTCAGGCTCGTTCCGACTCATCCAGGGTTTCCCCTTGCTACATGATAATTATAGCAAAATTTTTTGCCCATGTGCAATTTTTTCGCGTAATAAATTTGTTGACATAATATATATTTTTATGCTAGAGATTTATGAAAATAAATGTTGCATTTATTTGACACATAGTGTAGGGCGGTTATGAGACATTGCATAGACCAGCGCTCTGGACCCCTCCTCACGTACAACTTTAAAAAAATTTCAATTTTGTAAAAAGACGCAAAGCTACGCATCGTAACGATGCTCGCAAAAATTTTTCTTGACAAGAAAGTAAAAGTAGAGTATACTAACAGTATGAAAAATGAAATTGCAGTAAAAATGAGTCCAGAGGGATTAGAAGTCGCAAATACTTATCTACAACTTGGTAGTGTAAGTGAGGTATGTACTCGCCTTAAACTAGACGAGAATACAGTTAGTGAATATCTAAACAAACGAGAAATCAGACAATACATAGACCAAGTGTATCTAGATACTGGCTACCGAAACAGATTCAAACTTGCTAGCGCCTTAGATAATATAATCGAGGAAAAGCTACACGAAGCTGAAGAAAGTCAGATGTATACTAACAAAGACGTTGCTGACCTGCTGCAGATGGCACACAAGATGCGAATGGACGAAATAAAAGCTATGGCCGAAATGGAAAAAGCTAAAACAGCTCCCATAAAGCAACAAGCCAACATTCAAATAAATGAGTTACCTTTTGGTCAAGGGAACTATGGCAAACTAATGGAGAAACTAATCGGTCAGAAGGATTAGAGGATATATGTGGAAAAGATTCCATAGATTTATGAAATGTAGTAGATTGCACAAAGTAATCACACTAATAACGTAAGGAAGTAACATGACAACATCAATATGGCATACCTACTCTAGAGATGAGCGGACAGCAGTAGTCAAGAGAGACAAGAAAGGATTCTTCGTAGAGCTACTAGCAAACGGAGATATCGTAGAAATCAGAGAGGTCTATACTAAATCAGAGAGGTATGCCGAAGATGTAGCGGAAAACTGGGTAGATGGAATCATATAAAGCCCAAACGGGTATACACCCAGTTTCTTTTCGACCTAATTGGGACGAATTACCTATTTCACAGATAATGGACAATATGCAACCATATAGACCACCGGGAAAAATCTCGGATTACCAGAAAGAATTTGACACGGTGGCCACAGAACGCAGTAATACAAAAATTTGCCGTATTGCAGCCCAACGTACATCTTGCAAAGAATTAAATAGAATTATAAGAGCTTTTTATCCTTTTGATTACATAAGTTTTATACTATTACCAAAAGGCGTAGGATATCCTACACATACGGATAAAAGAGGTTGTAACATAAATTTTGTAAGAGGACCCGCAGCTCCGATTACGGTTGGAGGAGTTTCTTACCAGCTGGATAGATTCTTTATGAATCCAAAAATTCCCCACAGTGTTGAAAAACATGCAGTTGGACGCTTTACGATGATGATTACGTGGGATAATGATTCTTATGAAGACATACACGAAAGGCTAGTGAGAAATGGCTGGTTGTAGACAAGTTAAGTTTCGAGTAGATTGGAATCAGGTGAATATACCGAAGATTCTACAAAATATGACAAGTATGACGAGTACACTTCAAGGTGGCTTTGGAGCATACGCCAAAGAGTATAACAAATACGCGGATCCGCAAAACTTGTTTGATAATTGGTATGTTTTGGCAGGACAACATTTATGGGACCCACTGGGGCTTGGTGAATTTGATGAAAGCGGTTATATTGAAAACACCGCAAAAAATATCGCGAAACCGTTAAAACCATTGGTAAGATTTTATTTATTAAAGGCGGGACAAGAGTTGAAAGCGCACGTGGACTTTAAGACAAAGTCGTGTATCAACTTGGTATACCAGAAGACGTTTGCTTCGATTGTAGTAGAAGGTAAAGAATACCCATATGGACAGTTTTTACTAGACAATACAAAAATGCATGGCGTACCAGCTTGTTCAGAGGATAGATTTATAATTAGCTTCTCGTTTGATCAACCCTACGAGAGAGTTCAGGAAGTACTGGAGAAAAATGGCATACTCAGATGAAGTAGTAAAAAGATTTAACGCGGTGTTAAACGACCCGAAAGCACATAGTGTGGGAAGGCTAGACCGTGAGAATCCTATGGTAGCCACAGGCATGGCAGGAGCGCCTGCGTGTGGGGATGTTATGCAACTTCAGTTTCTACTAGACGACGATGAGCGAATAGTAGACGTGAAGTTTAAGACGTATGGCTGTGGGAGTGCAATAGCTTCTTCTAGCCTGTTTGTAGATATGATGATGGGTAAGACGGTAGAAGAGGCCCGCCTTATAAAAGATAAAGATATAGCGGATGCCTTGGATTTACCGCCTATCAAGTTACATTGCTCTGTACTGGCGGAAGACGCTATTGCAAAGGCAATGGTAGACTTTGATACAAAGAAGGCGCATAGGCAACATAATTATGATAGAAGTAACTGATGGAGCATACGAAAAAATACACGAGCGTGCTGGAGAGCATGGCGGTGTGCGCATTGAACTACTTCCGGGTGGCTGTGCTGGCTTTGAGTATAAGTTTGATTTTTTGGATGACAATTCTCACGCCGATGATGTGGTTATTGACTTCGTTACCTTCAAGATCGCAATTGCCAGATTAAGTGCACCTATGCTAGACGGAGCTACTCTTGATTGGGTATCTCACGGCATAAACGAAGAATTCATCTTTAGAAACCCCAATGAGAAAAATAAATGCGGTTGCGGTGTTAGTGCTATCTTTTAATGGAGATTTTCAAACTAATAGCCGAGGTCGGGGCTCCTATAGCGGGAGCACTGGTAATGCTGTGGTTTTTATTTATAATCATGCAGCAGAAGATAAATGATACAGTCGCAAAAGTAAAATTATTAGAAACATTTGCTAAATCCTTAACTACAAGAGTAAAGACAATTAACAACGACGTAATAAAATTAGATACAGCCGTAAGCGCAGCTTTGGGCTTAAAACCAGACCTAGATAGAATCGCCCGAGCAGAGAACTTTGTCGAAGACGGTACTATTGATGTGAGAAGAGATTAGTGGACGTAGCAACACTAATAGCTGAGTTCGGATTCCCAGTAGTGATGATGGTATCACTTGGGTACTTTGTTTATTACATTTGGGGAGCTATCCAGAATGTGATAAACCCCGCTATCACTAGCCAGCATATGGCTTTGATAAAACTTATCGATCAAGTAAGAATGCTTGATAATGATATCATTCGTCTACAAGAGAAGATAGACACGGTGCTACAGATAAAAGAAAATGAAATACTTAATAGGAGTAATAAGTCTACTACTAGTAAACCTAGCAATAGCAGATGAAATTGTACAAGGCTTTAAGAATCCCTCGTTTAGTGGGATAGGTACTAGTGCACACTACTTAACCATAGAAAACCAAGAAAAATCACGCAAAGACCAGATAAAAGACGACGTCGAGTCGGCTTTGAAAGCTGCCCAAAGAGAGGCAGATAACACAACACTGGCAAAATTCATAAGAAACCTCGAATCCAGAATATTTGCACAATTATCGAAGCAATTAGTAGATAATATGTTTGGTAACGAAGAGGCCTCCCAATTCGGTTCCTTCAGTCTAGAAGGAAACAACATCACATACGAAAGAACTAATACCTGTACGGAAGATGGCGTCTGTACTGATATCATTCGTCTAACCATAACAGCGGAGGACGGAAGCACTACTACGATAGACATTCCGATTGGCACCGGAGGCTTCTAGTGAGACTTTTGTACCCTTGGCTAGTATCACTCTTTATTATATCAGGCTGCTCGTCTATACCTATGTACAATGACTCTTGTACTAAAGGTTTTGCAAAGCAGTTTGGTGAGTGCATAGAATTACCAGAGATTGTACAATTACCAACATACGAACGTCTACTTAATTTCCCACCAGCAGAGGTAATGCCGGTTGTAGCCGTTTACGAGTTTAAAGACCTAACAGGACAAAGAAAGCGAAGAGATAACTTAGCCGACTTTAGTACTGCGGTTACTCAAGGAAGTACTGAACTCCTAATTGATGCACTTAAAACTGCAGCAAACGGAAAATGGTTCAGGGTTGTAGAAAGACACGGAATTGACAATCTAGTACGCGAAAGACAGATAGTTAGAAGTACTAGAGAAGAGAAGGAAGAAGGGAAAGGAATTCAATCCTTACTATTCGCAGGCATTATATTTGAAGGTGGTATCATTGGATATGACTCAAATATAGAAAGCGGTGGTAGAGGAGCAAGAACATTAGGGATTGGCACACAGCAAAGCTACAGAAGAGATGTAGTTACTGTAAGTTTACGTGGAATTAGTACTCTTACAGGGGAAATCTTGCTGAATGTACAAACCAAAAAGACTATTCTATCAGTAGGTGGAGGTTTCGACGTGTTTAAATTTGTCGATATGGACACTCAACTTATAGAAGTAGAAGACGGTGTAGCAGAGAACGAAAGTGTCACTGTTGCAGTGCGAGCAGCTATTGAGGCTGCTGTAGTCGCCATTATTATTCAAGGCGACGAGAGGGGTTTCTGGAAAGTCCAGGAACAACAAGGAGAAGATGAAAGTGAAGAAGCTAAATAGCATATTATTCGCAATGATACTTTCTGCAAATGTCATGGCAGACTCAACAGATAATGAGATTTTTTTACAACAGACTGGAGATAATCTGACATTGACAATAGATCAAAAAGGTTACGCCAATAAATTTGGTGGTACAATTGTAAGTGGCGCGGTTGCTACTGATATGATGATTACTGGAAGTAACGTAACTTTAAATTTGGATCAAATTGGTAACTTAAACCAATTATTCGGACCAATTGCGCTCGATCAGTCCCAAATCGATATGACCTTTACTGGAGATAGTAATATCTTCGATTGGAATGTCGGCTACGGAGGTTCCGCTGATAGTTTAGACATGGATTTAACGGTAACAGGAGATTCCAATACTTGGAACTTCGACTTAGCATATAATGCTGCCGCAGAGTCCGTGGACTACGATGGTATAATACTAGGGAGTACAAACGTTTTTACAACGATTATAGACTCTGGTAATACTAAGTGGGAGTTAGACTTAACAGGAAGCGGCAACGACTATAACACTACACAAAAGGACGCCGATCAGATATTGATCGTAGATTATACTGGAGACGATGGAAACATTGACATTCTTCAGGAATCAGGTACGTGTCCAACTGGTGTTTCAAGTTGTTCTGGAAAAATTGATTTACAGGTAAATTCAGATGATGCAGTTATTACAATTAACCAAAAAGATAGTAGCGACTAGTATACTTTTCCCTTCACTACTTTGGGCAGATATTGGAAATGTATTTGAACAGGTAGGAGAGGGAAATATAAAACGTGACAGCAACGCGGCTATGTCAGCTGTAGTGGGTAGTACAATATTACTATACGATACACTACTTACTGACAATGGCCGTATTGCAGTCTCTTTTAAGGATGATTCTAATTTACGCCTTACAGAACACTCAAAGGTTTTGATTGATGAGGTTATCTATGACCCGAATCCTTCTAAGTCTAAGATGGTTATGAAGTTTGCAATGGGAACAGCCAGGTTTACCTCAGGTAAGCTAGGTTTAATGAACAAAGCAAACATAGATATTCAAACGCCTACTGCTAGTATTGGTATTAGGGGTACAGACTTTACAACAACTATAGATGAACTAGGCAGAAGCTTAGTTATTCTATTACCAAATGCTGACGGTAGTTCTTCAGGGATTATTACTGTAGCTAACGAAGGCGGTGTAGTAACTCTTGATCAAGCGTATCAAGCAACGATGGTGAGTACTATTTCTAGCCCTCCCGCACCACCAGTTACAATTACAAACATTACTGTTGGAATGATAGACAATATGTTTATTGTTAATCCCCCGACAGAAGTCCAGCAGCAGATGGATGAACAACAGACAGAAAATAGCTCAAATAATATTCTAACGGCTGATTTCTTAGAGTTTAACGACTTAGAGACAGACTACTTAGATGAGAGTCAACTAGAGTACACAGAATTAGATAGAGATCTTTTAGACGTAGACTTCTTGCAAGATTTATTACAAATAATAGAAGAGGCAGATTTACTTTCTAGAAAGAAAAGTGGTGGAAACTTTGGTAGTGTAGACATAGTAGGTACATTACCAGGATTCGATAAAGATACTCAATATCAAACTATAGTTGAAGATACAGGACAAGTTTGGTTCTACAGACAGGTTACAGGAATTATCAGTATTAGACTAGCTGAAGGAGCTAACGCTAGTATCAATACTATTACCGATGAAAAGGAGAGTTTAATTACTGTAGGGGATGGAGAGTCCATCAATATAATTATAAGGCAAACAAACTAATGAGCGAAGACACAATTATAAATTTACTTGCAGGTGGTACATTACTATTTGCAGTAGTACTAAGTATTTTGATTAAAGGTACTAAGGTACATAAAGCATTAACTTTTATATTTTACCCATTGATAAAATTAAAAGAATGGCTTGACCCAGACTATTGGGCAAATCGTATTGGCGAAGGAAGCGGAGCGTACGATAAAGCTAGGGCCTATAGTAAGAAGAAAAAACCTTGGTATATTAAACCTATTTTAATAGTACTTATTATACTACTAGTACTATTTATGTCAGAGCTACAAGCTGGGGATAATCATGTGCATATTGAACAAATTGCAGATAGTGATGAGACTGTGCTTACTATTGACCAAGAAGGACATAATAATACTATAGACTTTACTATGGCACACAGTAATAACACTATTATCCTAAAACAAGTAGGTGCTAGCAACAAAATCTCTTGGGTTCCATACTGGGGCTCAGGAAAAGCTTGGGGCGGAGACATAGATGGTACAGGCAATAATTTAAACATATATCAAGAAAATGGAGCTACCTACGGTGGGCACGTTTGGGGGGATAACAATGATGTGGACATTATACAAAAAGGTACACATACGCACTATATAGATATTCATATGAACAGCGTTGACCACGATCTACTACAAGAAGACTCTGGCTCTAGCTATTCACACGTATACTACTACGGAACAGCCGATGGCTCCAGTGCAAATATACAACAGAAGGGCGGGGGTAGTCACAATGCTACTATTACTCTTCAAGGCAATCAGCCTACAAGCTTAAATCTTATTCAAGACAGCACTAGTAATAAAACTTATTCTATAACACAAAACTGTGTAACAGTGGGCGGGTGCTCACTTTCAATCACTCAAGAATGACATACTGTAATATTAAAAAGTTTGACTACTATCGAAGGTACAGATTTCTTGAAATGCTGAAAGGGAACTTTGTAGATATCTACGTATGAAAACTAATATACTAATAGCCTTTTGTTTTATAGGTCTTTTTATTTGGAATCCTTATCCTTTTCAGATACTAGAACTCAAATCTCTTGACGCTCTAATTATGAGCAGAGATGTAGTACAAGACGAAGCAATTCTACTAGTAGATATTGATGAAGAGGTAGTAAAGGCTTATGGAAGTTACCCACTACCTAGAAGTTTCTATGCAGATGTCGTAAGTACAACTCAAGGAGTTCCAGGCATAACAGTAGCCTTCCCAGATAAGGATGTACACGGGTTTGACAAACAATTTCAACAAGTTCTAAATAAATATCCCACAGTCTTGTCCTTTATAGGCAGCACGCAAACTTTTGAACAAGGCCCACACGTCGGTACGGCGCAGTTAGGCAATGGAGTAGCATCAGAATGGCTATACAATTACCCAGGAATTTTACGATCCGAGTTACAAGCTTACGGAGTAGGGCTAATAAGCACAAGTCCCGAACTAGACGGAGTCGTAAGAAGACTTCCACTCGTAGTCGCAAGCGAAGATAAGATATATCCTAGCTTTTCATTAGAGATGTTAAGGCTTGCGGTCGGAGACCCAAGCTATCAGATAAAAACAGAAGAAACTGGAGTCGAGTGGGTACGGGTTCCTGCCTACGGTAAGCTTCCTACTGATGAAAATGGACTAGTATTTGCGAATTGGAACACAAAGTTTCATAGACAGACAGCATTAGAGTATTACCACGAGCCAATCCCTGCACCATTTGTAATATTTGGAGTAACAGCAGAGGGAGTAGCTCCTCTTGTAGCAACTCCAGGCGGACCTAAGTACCCACACGAAGTTCAGGCAACTGTACTTAACACTTTAATTAGTGGAACACCACTTTCACAGCCCTCCTGGAGCTTTTTAGCGGAACTTGGTATACTAATTGTCGGAATGGTACTAATTATGGTAGTAGCAGGTAGCATATGGCTTAGCCTACCCATGATTTTAGCACTATTAGGAGGACTTGGCTACACTTCTTGGAAGCTTGTAGAATCTTCCTACTTGTTTGACGTTTCCGGCACGCTGGTTATCCTGTTTCTATTCTGGAGTATTGTACAATTTCGTAGTTTTATTACTCAATACTTGTTGAGATTACAGATCAAACAACAATTTGGGACGTATGTTAGCCCTGCTCAGGTAGAAGCGCTCCAAAAAGACCCATCATTACTGAGATTGGGTGGGTCGACGAAACAACTAACTTTCCTTTTTTCGGATATCCGAGGATTTACCCCGATTTCGGAATTTTACCAGTCAGACCCTCAAAAACTAGTGGCTCTGGTAAATCGTTTTTTAACTAACCAGAGTGACATAATTATGAAGCACGAAGGTACAATAGATAAATATATGGGAGACTGCATCATGGCATTTTGGAACGCGCCTCTAGATGTGGAAGATCATGCTAGAAAAGCTACAGCAGCAGCTCTTGAAATGAGAGAGGCTTTAGAGGAGTTAAATAATGCACTCAGGAATGAAGGAAGCCCTGAAATCCATACAGGAGTCGGAATCAATACAGGACCGTGTGTTGTCGGTAATATGGGTAGTAGTAGTCGTTTTGACTATAGTGTTCTCGGGGACGCTGTTAATCTCGCTGCTCGTTTAGAAAGTAGCTGTAAACAGTATGAGACCGATTTAATTATTAGTGATCATAGTAGAGTAGCTGGCTATAACTATGAGTTTATAGACGAGGTAACTGTAAAAGGTAAGACCGAACCAGTGAAAATATATACCATACAAAAATAATGCTTGACACCATCTATAATTTTTGCTATAATTTAAATTGTGTAGGAATATACGCAAAGAAACCCAAGAGGTGAGCTAAATGAATACTGAAGAATTAGCGGCTGATTTAGCGAAACATGAAGCCGTGTGCGCAGAAAGATGGAAGACCGTATTCAATCAGCTTAACGCAATCGAGGAAAGGTCTGCTAAACGCTTTGATAATGTTGAATCGTCAACAACACGAATTGAGACAATATTGATAGGAGCGGCAGGCACGGTTATAGTTGGAGGAGCTGGCATAATTATGGCTATGCTCTCCATGCATTAGGAATACTTATGAAAATTGAATATGATAAAAAGGATATAGCGGAGTCCCCAAAAACAAAATCCGTTAAGAAAACCAAGAAACCAGATTTCCCAGAGGGCTGGCAGTACTACGTTAAACGTGGAACACACTGTACATTAGACTCTAATGGGAACCAAGTTAAACACACTTCAAAAGAAGCAGCAATGGAGTACGCCAATGGCTACAAATAAAGACCAAGAAGTCGAAGAAGTCGTTGAAAAACGAGATATTCGCAAAAATTTACTAATCGCGAGAAAAGCACAGCTTCAGCGCAAGAAAAGAGGATACGGTAAATTACCAAAAACTCTTAGACGATAGGAGTAGATATGCCAGCAGGAAAAGGCACTTACGGGAAGACTAGAGGTCGCCCTAAAAAGAAAGGAAAGAAAAAGCGAGGTAAGAAGTAATGAGCTTATACGCTAACATCAACAAAAGAAGGAAGAAGGGTAAAAGTAGGTCAAAGAAAAAATCTACTATTTCTCCTAAAGCATACGCTTTCATGAAGGCAGGGTTCAAGAAAAAGAGGAAGAAGAAGCGTGGCAGTAAGAAGAAGAAGTAAACCTAAGGGTCGTAAAAGAGACCCAAGAATTAAAAGAGCAGGTGTTAAAGGATTCAATAAGCCTAAAAGAACACCTGGACATAAGACTAAGTCGCACATTGTTGTGGCTAAAGTTGGAAGTCGAATTAAAACTATTCGATTTGGACAAAAAGGGGCTAAGACTGCTGGCAAAGCAAAAGCAGGCGAGTCAGCTCGTATGAAAGCAAAAAGAAAGAGTTTTAAAGCAAGGCACGCAAAGAATATTGCGAAAGGAAAAATGTCCGCCGCTTATTGGGCGAACAAGGTCAAATGGTAAAGGAGAAAGTAAAATGTTAGCATTTTCACCGGGACAAGCAGTTATTGCTATGCCCACCACAATTGAAACTGCGGTTACTTGCGGTGACAGATTGACATATGTTAGACTCGTAAATGAGTCTGCTACTGTTCAAACTGTTTCGTATTGTACATCAGCAGAAACACCTGTAGTAATGGGCACTGTCCGATTACAACCAGGTGAGATTATGATTTTATGGAAGAGGAGACAATTCCATAAGTTGTATGCTTCATCAGCTGAAGTGTATGCAACTGGCGGAATGGCCAGACCTGTATCACTAGGGCCGAATAGGTAGAAGCAAAGAGAAGGGTAACCTTCTGGGAGATAGAGAATGTTTGAATTGATAAAATTCATATGGGGACTAATTCAAGTATTACCAATACTTATCACTATATGTTCAGCCGTCGTAATGATGACAGATACACCAGCAGATGATAAGCTTTGGGCTAAGATATACAAGTGGATTGATCGTTTTGCCCTTAATATAGGCAAAGCTAAAGATAGAAACCCTCTGCTTGACTAATGAAAGGAGGCTGTTGTGCAAACAGCTGAACAACGTAGACTAGAAGAAAAATTATCTTTACCGTCAATGATATTCGCTATTGAGAGGGCTACTGCGATACTCATTTTTAAGCAACGAGCTAAGTTGCATCGCCTTCTCACAACAAAGGAATTGACAGCATTACCTCGCGGAGATGTTCGCGAGGCATTGCTCTCAACAGTAATAGGGAGAAATAAATGAATAAACTATTAGCAGCAATTATGCTTTGCTCAATCAGCATGACGTCTTACGCAGGAAATGTAGAAGGCGAAGTCGGCTACGCAAGTGATTACTTCTTTAGAGGTGAGAGCCAAACTATGGGTAGTAATTCAATGCAAGGCTGGGCCAAGTACTCTACAAACGGTTTTTACGCTGGAACATGGGTAGGCCAAGTAGATGGGATTGGAGAAGCAAATTACGAATATGATTTATACGCAGGGTATAGCTTAGCAGTAACAGACAAGTGGTCTGTCGACGGTGGAGTAATTCAGTATAGATACGATGATAAAGCAATTGATCATACCGAAGAGTGGTATGTCAGGGGTGGAAATCACTGGGTGCAAATGGGTGTATACACAGACATAGATGATTCTAACAGAGACTATAAGGAACTCACTTTAATGATGCCTATGGTCAAATGGGTGGATCTTAGTCTTAGACATGGCATATATGCTAATGACGATACATATCAGATGCTTACTATTTCAAAAGATATAAAAGGTTGGAGATTAGGAGCCGAAATTCTTGACTCTGCCAGACACGGTCAGGTAACTGACAGTGCGTCAGTCTTTTTAATGAAGACTTTTTAGGAGAATAAATTATGTCAACAAGATTTATCGGGGCAGAAGCCGCTTGTGGTATAACCGCAGGTGCAGCCAGCAACTTTGAGCAAGCGCCCGAAGTAAGGTTAGTAAATATAGCTGCAGCAGAAGCAACTGTTACTATTCTTAACGGAGCGTCAGGCACAGATGTACAAGGTTCGTTTACTTTAGAAGCAGGAGCTTCTGAGTACATATCTAAGGATATGGAAGACAGGATCTATGCATCGGCTATTACAGTTAAAGGCGTCCCAATTAACACTAGACGTTAAACATACGGAGAACACATGAAAGCAGTGGACGGAAGAACACTTTGGCTGCAAGAAAATATAGTTAATGCAAGTGCTTTTACAGCAGCAATTAACATGGTTGAAGCCAAAAGAGTATTGACTCGAAAAGAGTCCGACATGAAGAATGTAGCTCTTGCTTACATGTATCTCTACAATATTATAGAGGACAAAGGTCTATTAGACGGCGTGGAGTCCCTTTTTCAAGAAGAAACAATTCACTAATGCTCGAAATATCAAGAAAGGACGTTACGGCAGATGAACTAATGAAGTTCGATGACCGTAGGTTCATCAAACTACCAATCGATGGCTATATGGATTTATTAGGAATAGAACCTAATAGTACTCAAAAAGCTATAATCAATTCAATCAATAATCCGAAGTATCGTTTTGTTACTGCGGCAGTTTCACGTAGGCAAGGAAAAACATACATAGCCAATGTAATAGGACAACTAGTTTGTCTTGTTCCAGGAGCTAATGTATTACTTATGTCGCCTAACTACTCATTGTCCCAGATATCTTTCGACCTTCAGAGAACTTTAATCAAACATTTTGATTTAGAAGTAATTAAAGACAATGCAAAAGACAAAGTTATTGAACTCTCGAACAATTCTACGATCCGTATGGGATCGGTTAATCAAGTGGATTCAGTCGTTGGTAGGTCCTATGATCTCATCATATTCGACGAAGCTGCCCTCGTGGATGGAAGGGACGCTTTCAACGTCGCACTACGACCTACACTAGACAAAGCAAATTCAAAAGCTATATTTATATCAACCCCTCGTGGCAGGAATAACTGGTTTGCAGAGTTCTGGCACAGAGGATTTTCAGGAGACTTCCCAGAGTGGGCAAGTGTCAAGGCAACCTACCACGAAAACCCACGTATTTCAGACCAGGATATTGTTGAAGCAAGGAAAACCATGTCCGAAGCAGAATTCAATCAGGAGTACATGGCAGACTTTAATGTATTTGAAGGCCAAGTATGGGGTTTCAATATGGAGAAATGTCAACAGGACTTATCAGAGTTAGACCTAACGGGTATGGATATATTTGCAGGAATGGACGTAGGTTTCAAAGATCCTACAGCTTTCTGTGTAATAGCATACGACTGGGACGCTAGAAAGTATTATCTATTAGATGAGTACTTAAACTCAGAAAGAACTACAGAACAACACGCAAGTGAAATACAGAAACTAATTCATAAGTGGGATATAGATTATATTTATATTGACTCGGCTGCACAGCAGACAAGATTTGACTTTGCACAAAACTATGACATTACTACTATTAACGCAAAGAAGTCCGTATTAGATGGCATTGGTCATGTAGCAGCGATCTGTGATAATGACAGTCTTATAGTTCATCAATCATGCCACGAAAGTCTCAGCTCCCTTGATCAATACCAGTGGGACCCCAACCCGAACCTTCTAAAAGAGAAACCAAAACACAACTATGCTTCTCATATGGCAGATGCACTACGCTATGCGATGTACTCGTTCGAGACAAGTGTCACTAGCTTCTAGCTACCACCGCACAAAAATAGTTCTTGACAACACCCCCAAATGATAGTATAATTTAAGGAATGGAATAAGTTATGGAACTAAAACGAGATCTAGTTAAATATGTTCGGGACAAGGCTAAGTCTAAGTACGACAAAGGAACGGAATGTTTTATCTGTAAATCTACAGACAATCTAGACTTTCATCATTTTCATGGTCTAACAGAGTTGTTAGAAATTTGGTTGAGAAAGAATAAGATTGTAGTCACCGATGAAGAGGATATATTAAATGTCCGCGACCAATTCATAACCGAACACACTAAAGAATTATACGAAGCAGCTGTTACTTTATGTCACGAACATCATATGAAATTACACTCCATCTATGGCAAACGCCCAAGAGTAGTGACAGCACTAAAACAAGAAAGATGGGTGGGAATTCAGAGAGACAAATATGGCATGGTATGACAGAATAATAGGTAGAACCTCAGCAAGCGAAGATTATGAGAAATTAAACCCTTCTCAGTATCATATCGCTAATGATGAAGGTGGTACTCTATCTAGCCGTGAAATAACAACTAACTACAGAAATGCTTATGAGCAATTAGAGGTAGTAAACCGCGCAGTTAACATGATAGTGGATGATGCAGCGGATATACCTTTCGATGTAGGCGAAAAGATTACTGGTGTTACTGGTGTAGTAAAGAATATGAGAAGAACTAAACTCAATTTACTACTTAATGTAGAACCAAACCCTTTTCAAGATATTAGTGCTTTTAAAAGAAACTTAATAGTTGATTTACTTATAGATGGTAACATCTTTATCTATTTTGACGGAGCACATTTATATCACTTGCCAGCAGAGCATGTTACCATAGAAACAGATGAAAGATCATATATAGATAAATTTGTATATGATTCTAGTATTGAGTATAGTCCAAGTGAGATTATACACATTAAAGAAAACAGTTTTAACTCTATTTATAGAGGAGTTCCTAGACTGAAGCCAGCATGGAGAACCATGCAGTTACTTGGAAGTATGAGAAGATTCCAAGATAACTTCTTCAAGAACGGAGCAGTACCAGGTTTAGTACTTAAGTCACCTAACACACTTTCGGAGAAGATCAAAGAAAGAATGTTACAGGCTTGGGTCGCTAGATACAACCCACAATCAGGAGGTCGTAGACCGTTATTCCTAGATGGCGGGTTGGAAGTGGAAAACCTAACTGAAGTTAACTTCAAAGACTTAGACTTTCAAGCGGCAATAACGTCGAATGAAAGAATAATTTTAGAAGCTATGGGTATTCCGCCAATTTTATTGGACGGAGGGAATAATGCAAACATTAGACCTAACCACCGTCTTTACTATTTAGAAACCATATTACCTATCATTAGAAAGATGGGATATGCTTTCGAGAGGTTCTTCGGTTTTAAACTTAACGAAGATGTGAGCGATACGCCAGCACTTCAGCCTGAGTTGAAAGATCAGGCAGCTTACTACGCTACACTTGTCAATACGGGAATATTAACACCGAATGAAGCAAGGGAGGCGTTAAGACTTGAGACGATTGACGGATTTGATCAACCGCGAGTTCCTGCAAATATTGCAGGTTCAGCCGCAAATCCAGAGCAAGGTGGCAGACCAGAAGAAACCCCACCCGCAGAGGAATAAATATGACAAAAAATATGATGCTAAAGGCTTTAAGCGAGTATATGCAAACAAACAATGTAGATACCGTAAGCCTAACTGACTATAAAGCGGACCCGAAAGCTCCTGTAAGAGACTTTCTCTTGAGAAGGAAGTTTGGGTCATGGAATAGAGTTCTAGCAGCAGCTAGATACAGGTTTCCAGTAGAAGTTACCCCAGTTGTAGAAACTCCAGCTCCTGCGCCTAAAAAGGCAAAGGCTAAGAAGGAGGATTAACTATGTCTGAGAAAATTTTTCACTGGACAAATACTTTCAAAATGTTATCAGAAGATGAGGATGGCGGACTAGATATCAAAGGATCAGCTAGTACGAACCATATCGATAGAGCTGGTGATACTATTGAAAGTAATGCATGGATGAAGGGAGGACTGGATAACTTTAAAAATAACCCAGTTATCTTATTCAACCATAACTACGATCGACCAATTGGTCGAGCGAAGGAAATCGGAGTCACAGAGAATGGATTAGAGCTTACTGCTCGAATTTCAAAATCTGCTGGCGACATCAAAGATCTTATTAAAGACGGCGTACTTGGAGCTTTTTCTGTTGGTTTCAAAGTCAAGGACGCCGAATACTTAACTGAAACCGACGGATATAAGATAAAGGACGCAGAACTATTTGAAGTGTCTGTTGTTTCGGTTCCTTGTAACCAAAACGCAGTCTTCTCACTAGCAAAATCATTTGATAGTATGGAAGAGTATAATTCGTTCAAAAAAGACTTTATTAAGACTAACTCAATCGATGCAAACGCAGAGATAGAGCAGTCAAGCGAGGCAAAAGCCGACAAAACGGAGACTATTATGTCAGAAGAAAAGAAAACTCCTGTAAGCCCTGAGTTCGATCTTGAAGCATTCGCAAAGCAAGTAGCTGATCAAACAGCGACTAGCATTGCAATGAAGCAAGCCGAGCAGAAAGCTGCTGAGCAAGCAGAAGCTAAAGCGCAAGCTGAAGTGGAAGTTGCTGAGAAAGCCGAAGTGGAAGCTGAACAGGAAAAACAAAAGATTGTTGTTAAATCATCAATCTCTGGAGCTGAAATGCTCATCAATGACGTTGCTAAAAAAGTAGAAGAGAGACAAGGAGACCTAGAGTCTGTTGTTAAAGAGCTACAAAAAGATCTATCTGAAAAATCTGAAGAGATTCAAGCTATGCGCGAATCAAAAAGAATTTTCCAAGATAGAGGCAACAAAAACTGGAAAGAAGCCTTTGAAGGCGATATCGTGGATGCTAAGATCTTAGGACTTGCAACTGGTAGAGGATTCGACACTCCTTACGCTAAAAGCGTAATGGAAAAAGTAAACGCACACTCAGGTGTTGGCGTTTCTAGTGAAGACTTTGAGCAGATTGTATCAACTAACATCGAAAGAGATATTCAAAGCGAGCTAGTACTAGCACCGCTATTTAGAGAAATTCAAATGAATTCCGCTAATATGATTATCCCTATCCTTCCAGACAGCGGATACGCTGAATTTACCGGAAACCAAGTTGCAAGTGGATCATCTCCACATGGTAACTTAGCTCAGACAGGCGACACCTACGGTGCACCTTTCGGCGGTATTGACTTGACAGAGAAAACTCTGACAACTCAAAAATTGATTTCACAATCATACTTAGGTAATGAGACTGAAGAAGATGCAATCATGCCAATTCTCCCTTTAATTAGAGAGTCTATCGTTAGATCACACTCAAAAGGTATTGAGAATGCGTTACTATTAGGTAACCACTCTACTGGTGTTTATACATCAGGTGCTTTTGACGGTCTATTGAAAATGGTAGCCGATGATTCAGACTTCACGCAATCAGCAACAGCTGTTGCAAGTGATACTGTAACTGCAGCTGAATTGCTTAACTTAAGAAAGAATATGGGCAAATACGGCGTTAACCCTAACGACGTAACTTATATTGTTTCACAAAGTGCTTACTTCCAATTGCTAGAAGACGCGGAATTCCAAGACGCTAATCTAGTTGGTGACATGGCAACCAAACTTACTGGTGAGATTGGTCAGGTATTTGGCTCTAGAGTTTTACTCTGTGACGAATTCCCTGCTCAAGCCGCTAGCGGATTTGGTGCTATCGCAGTATATGCGAGAAACTACGTAATGCCAAGACTCAGAGGAATTACCATTGAGTCCGACTACGAAGTTGCGAACCAAAGAAGAGTACTTGTTGCTTCACAAAGACTTGGCTTCACCGATCTAATCGCTGGTGCTACTTCTAAGTGGGCTTATAAGTTCAAAGCTAGTTAATAGCAAACCTTAAGGTAGGGGGTTCGCCCCCTACCTTATTATTTTTTGATAATATTATGGCAGATTTAATAACTACACATGAATATAAAGACGCTGAAGGAATCAGAGGCGAGAAAGAAGACGATCGTCTCAATATTTTAGTTCCTCAAGTTTCTGACCTTGTCAAAAAGTACTGTGGTACGTCATTTGTTGACTATATTTCCACAAATAAAGTAGAAACATTTTCTATTAGCGATAACTACACCTCAACGATTATTGTCAGCGAGTGTCCGTTAACAGCAGTAGATATTGTACAAGAAAGAACATCTTATAGTGGTGCGTACACTACTCTAACAACAGGTAACTATGAATATTATGTAGACCTAGAAGCAGACGCAGTTATAAGAACAAACGAACAGGGTAATACAAGACCCTGGGCACAAGGAGTAGGTTCAGTAAAAGTTACCTATAATGCAGGGTATACTGAGACTCCTAAAGATTTAAAACTAGCTGTATTTGATTTAGTTACTTACTATTTGAAAGATGAGCACAAGCAAAGACAGTCCCTCGGAGGAGCTACGTTACAAAACCAAGGCACTTCTGGAATGAGAATGAGTACTGACTTTCCTGATCACATCAAAAGAGTACTAGACTTATATAGAGTTGTGGTGTGATACAAGACGTAGCTAATGCATTAAAAGCTATGATTAGTACAGCGCATAGGGAAACCTTTGATGAGTACTACAAACATAAATATAGCTATACAATGAGTGTTGTAAGAGCTACTTTAATGCGAAACTTGATTGATGCTATTAACAAGTTAAAAGCTGAACAAACTGATGATCTGCTTAATACGGCAGATGAAAAAAGAGCTAGTATAGATGCGATATTTGCGGCACAAGGTGGGTATAACAAAGCTTTAAAAGACGCTGCAGAAGTAGGTGTTAAAGCAACTTTTATGAAACCTGACATAGTTCATCAAGAATGGAAAAAGGTTTTTAGCGGTAAGTTTATCATCGATAGAAAAGACGTAGTAGGCAGAGGAGGAAATGTAGTAAATATTGATCTTTCCGAAGGCGTACTGATGATGACTGGAAAGAAGAAGGGAACCAATAAGACTGTGCAGTATAGCTTAGTAAATTTGGCTACAAAGATATTATTTGGAATGGCTAGAAGTAGAGCTTGGAATGTAATTGAAGCTTACTTTGGACAAGCAAAGAAAGGGCAAG
>Ga0233444_10002478_pt1 | contig 19420 bp, 15 predicted proteins | sample SI_124_October20_6_FD_182792 | JGI IMG/M metagenome (GOLD analysis project Ga0233444, IMG submission 182792) | Seawater microbial communities from Saanich Inlet, British Columbia, Canada - SI_124_October2016_10_MG | ecosystem: Environmental > Aquatic > Marine > Inlet | place: Canada: British... | reverse complement strand
ACTAAAGTATGAAGAATATTTTGGTGGTGCAATTGTATTTTCAAAAGAACAAGTTGAACGAACAAATGGATACTCTAATGATTATTGGGATTGGGGTATGGAAGATGATGATTTATTTTGGAGATGTCATTTAGAAGGATATGCTAATCAAACTCATTTAAATTATAAAAATGAATTAAGTGAATTTATTTCATTTAATGGAAAAGATTCTTATATACAAATTCCTTGTACACGAAAACTTAGAAACCTAACATCTCGTTCACATACAATTTCAGTATTAGTAAGAGCACATCAACAAGAAGAAAAAGTTCCTATTTGGTTAGTTGGGGATATGGATAGAAGATTTTGTGAATACCCAATACTTCGTAGACCAGGATATGATTATGGATTGAGTTATAATAATTCAAGAGCATATACTTCTCAACTTTGGAATAATTCACGAAAACATTTATATTCATGGATGAAGAGATATGAAAACCAATGGAGTTGGATTACTTTGGTAGTTGATGAAAATAACATTCACTTATATATGAATGGAAAAGAATCAGATGCACGATGGGGAACTGGTACACATTCACCTCTTGAATTTGAAGGTATGTTAAAAAGATATGGTAATACTGATTATTATTTAGGAACAACAACATCAGTTTCAGATAACGACTCATCTAAATGGTTTAAGGGAGATATTGCAGATTTAAAAATGTGGAATAGAGCATTAACTGCAGATGAGGTTAGTACTTTACATGAAGATTATTCAGATGATGGATTATCCCTTCACTATGATTTTAAAGATGGTTTAGTGATGGATAAATCCGATAATGATAACGATGGAATAAATTTTAATTGTGAATCTAATAAAGATGATATTAAAATACCATACACAGTTGTACCACATAGAGTAGAAGGTAGAATGTATTGTTTAGACCATAAAGATGAAGGATTGGTAAAAAATGAACATGGTAAAGATGTTTGGGCAAAAGGAGAAACTACTGCAAGAAATGAAAGAAGATTTGTAAAGGAAATGCAAGGAGGTACTTGGGATTATAAATCAGATGGAATGAGTTCACTTGAATATGAATTAGTTAGTATTGAAGAAATAACACCAAAGGCAAAATTCATTAATATAAAATTATGAGTAAAGTAATCGGAAATAATTTTACCGAAATGAAACAGAAATTAGATTCTGTTGGTTGTGGAATGTGTTTAGCAAAATGGACACAAGTCACAATGCATTTACACGATGGTACTACTCATTCGTGTCATCATCCTGCACCTCATAAAATTGGATTAGGGGAATTAAAAAGAAATCCAACAGCTCTTCATAATAGTTCTCAAAAGAAAAAATCTAGAAAACAAATGTTAAATGGTGAACGACCTAGTGAATGTGGTTACTGTTGGAAAGTTGAGGATAATTCAAATTCATTTTCTGATAGAGTTTTCAAATCAGAAGAGGAATGGTCAAAACCACATTTTAAAGAAATAACAGAATTAGATTGGAAAGCTGATTATTTACCAAAATATGTTGAAGTTTCTTTTTCAAATACTTGTAATCTTAAATGTGGATACTGTGGCCCTTCATATTCATCTAAGTGGGTAGAAGAAATGAGAAAACATGGAGAGTTTTCTACTGGTGATGGATTTAATTCATTAGAACAACTTGAAAAGGATGATAAGTTACCAATACCACAAAGAGAACATAATCCATATGTAGAAGCATTTTGGAAATGGTGGCCAGAATTATATAAAAGTATGGATACTTTTAGAATTACAGGAGGAGAACCATTACTTTCAAAAGATACATTTAAAGTATTAGATGAAATAATAGAAACAGATAATCCAAATAAAGAATTAAAACTCTCTATTAATAGTAATCTATGTGTTGATGATAAACTAATAGATAAGTTAATAGAAAAGGCTAAAATTATAATAAATGAAAAAAGAGTAAAAGAATTTATTTTATATACATCAGTTGATACCGAAGGTAAACAGGCAGAATTTATTAGATTTGGTTTGGATTACAAACAGCTTTTTGGTAACATTGATAAAATACTTACAGAAATACCTGAAATAACAATTGTTGTAATGTCTACTTTTAATATATTTTCTCCATTTAATTATGAAAAATTGATAAGAAAGATTTATGATTACAAAGTAAAACATTTTAATACAACTAGATATTGGAATTCTCCTTTAATTTTAGATACATCTTATTTAAGATATCCTGATTTTTTAAGTTTTAGATTATTAAAAGGATATTTAAGTTTATCATACTTTGAAAAGTTAGAAAAATATATGAAATTCTTTTCATCGTATCGAAGTTTAAATTCATATCAATTGCAAGAACCAACAGATAGTGGATTTTCACTAAAAGAAATAGAAAAAATAACAAGAATAAAAGATATGTTTATAGAAGATTCTAAATCAAACAAAAATTTTGAATTAGGAAAGAAAAAATTTAAACATTATATAGCAGATTATAAAAAAAGAAGAAATGTAGATTGTTATGAAACATTTCCTGAATTAAGAACCTTTATTAACACAATTAAATAATATGAAAATAAATTACAAAGAACCGTATTGGGTAAAATACGAATGGGATTTAGATGAAAACAAAGATAATCAATATGTAACAGAATTTAATAAAAAAGATTCTGCAAAAATTCATAATTTGTTTCATCAAAATAAATACGCATTAACTGTTGAGTTTAAACTTAACAAAAAATATAAATCAGATGATATCTATTGTATATTTGGAAAACCAGGTAAAAACTTTGGTTTAACCTATAACAAAGAAGCAGATATATTAGCATTAGAATTTTGGACACAAGGAAGTACTAAAGTTTCAGATGATGAATTTCATTATGTTAAGTTTTATGATACTCATTATAAAGATTTAAAAGATTGGATAAATATTACAATAATAAGAAATGAAGATGAGTTTATTGTATATAAAAATTTTGAAAGAAATAATGATAAAGATTTTGCAAAAAACCTAATAGATGATTATAGATATGAAGGTGTATTGATTGGTACCGGTAATCCAGGTTCAGGTGTACCTGAACATAGATACCATGGTTCATTTGATATTAAAAAAATGCACTTTGTAGAAGATGTTATTGATATAGATGTAATAAAAAAAATATCAGAAACCAAAGCAAGTGATTTAAATAAATTAAAAGAATATAAAAATATTATATTTAATCATGAGTTCGATACAGTAAACAATGAAGGAATTGTATTTGATAATTCAGAGAATACATATTTTGCTGAAAAAATACCAACATTCTTTGTAAAATAAAATTATATGTCAACCGAAAATTTAAGAAAATGGAGAGATAAAAATCTCAATAGTATATCACCAAGTTTTTGTGCAGCAAAGTGGTACAATGTATCATTACACCTTGGACATGGTTTTAAAAACTCATGTCACTTACCACTACCTCACCCAATAGATGTAGATAAATTAAAAGATAGACCATCTGAATTACATAATACTGATTTTTCTAAAAGACAAAGAAAAATGATGTTAGAAGGAGAAAGACCGGCAGAGTGTTCTTATTGTTGGAAAATTGAAGATATTGGTAGAGATAACATAGCAGATAGGATTTACAAATCTAAAATTTACAAAGAAGAAGATATTGCTGCATTAAAGGATGTACCTTGGGATGCTGATATTATTCCAAAAACAATTGAAGCTTCTTTTGACAGAACTTGTAATTTTGGATGTTCATATTGTAATGCTGGATACTCAACAACTTGGGGTAAAGATATTGATAAAAATGGGCCTTACCAAAAGTTTAAATCAGTATCAGCTGGTGCATATCAAAATAATGGAGATTGGGCAGATGCAAATGGTAAATATAATGACCAAAATCCTTATGTAGAGGCCTTCCTAAAATGGTGGCCTGATTTAATTGAAGGTGGGTTAGAAGAAATACGAATTACTGGAGGTGAACCATGTGCATCACCAAACTTTTGGAGTTTCTTAGAAAAGATGAAAGACCATAAATCTGATAAACTTAGATTTGCTGTAAATTCAAATCTTGGTGGCAATTTTAAAAGAATTCAACGATTAATTGATGCATCTTATCAGTTACCAATTAAAGAATTTGATTTATATACTTCAAATGAATCAATGGGAGAACACGCTGAATATATTAGAGACGGTTTAATTTATCCTGAATGGAGAAGTCATATGGTTGCATTTCTTGAAGGAGTTAATCAAAAGATATTTCGTTCTCTAACAGTAATGATGACAATTAATTCATTGTGTTTATTTTCTATTACTGAGTTTTTAGATGATATGATTGTATTAAAAAAGAAATATGGCTCTAATAGACCTAATGTAGATTTTAATATATTAAGATGGCCGGCATTCATGTCTCCATTAGCTTTACCAAATGATGTAAAGATGTTTTTACATAAAAAATTAAAAGGTTGGTTCGAAGAAAGAAAATCAGAACAAGATTTCTATCAATTATTTAGTGAAGGAGAAATCGCACAAATAGAAAGATTAATTGATTATATAGAAGTTGTTAAAACAGGTCATGTTACTACTGAGGGAGAGGATGAAATTCAATTTCATGATTTCAAATCATTTTATGTTCAATACGATAAGAGAAGAGGAAAAGATTTTTGTAAAACCTTTCCAGAATTGGCTATATGGTATGAGCAAATTGAAGTTGATGATACAATACCCAATGTACCAATGAAACCAGGAGATATAACTCATTTTGAAGATGGTGTGTATAATTCAATAATAAATAATTCCCAATAAATGAAATTAACAAATTTAACAAGCAAAACACTAAGATGGTATGAACCATTTGGTGGATGGGGAAAGCTTAATATTAATCACGACCATTTTACAGTAAACTTAGCTAATTCTGATACTGGATTATGTAATAGATTATTACATTGGGAACAGGCATATTTACTTAATAAAAATAATGATTACAAATACAAAATATTTGTACAGGCAAAAGATTGGCCAGAACTTTCACTAATCAATCTTCCTCATACCTATGTAGATTATGGAACACAAGGAATTGAAGATAATGTATTCAGTCATGATTATGAAAATCTAAAATTTAAAACTGTATTTGATATTGAAAAAGATAAAACCTATCAAGCAACAAAAATAGATAGAAAAAAAATAAATACAATGTTTAAATCGGGTGATTTAACCCTTGAGGATGACCACTACTACTCAGATTTTGGATATAGTCCAATACATAAAAAAATGAATCTTCATAAAAATTTAAAATCAGATTGGGATAAAAATAAATTTTTCAGGCCTTTGACGAAAATTAAATTATCGTATTCTTATATGGAAGATTTGATTAAAGAAGGAGTTAAAAATACAGTAGGAATTCATATGAGAAGATTTAATGGAGTTAGTACTGATGACAGAGCACTTAATTCTTTAAAATCAACAGATTTAAAAAATATATATAAATCTATATCTACATCAAAAACTGTAAATGCAAATTATCAATTTTATGGAGATGATGTTTATTTTTATCTAATTGATAATATGTTAAAACATAATTCTGAACAATCTTTTTATATTTCTCATGATTTACCTGATGTATTTTTGAAACCTTATATAAAAAGATTTGGAGATAGGATTGTTGATAGAAAGTTTTTTACCTTACCATTGGCTTCTCATTTACAGGCACATGGGCATAATATAGAAGATTTAAGAAGAAAAGGAAATGTTTTTAATAATATAATTGATTTATTTTCTTTAGCTTATTGTCCCTTTCTAATTACACACTCAGATTCTACATGGAGTGAATTTGCAGAATATTATGATAATAACAATGGTATGAAACCAATTATGCCAATTAATAGTGAGATGAGTGATATTATTGAAGAATATAAAAATTCAACTGTAGCAGTACCAAAGTTATTATGATGCACAACACTTGGCCATTAGGAAAAATACCAAAAGAATTTCAAAGACCAGAACCAGACCAAATTAGAGAACTTGGTTATGATTGGAATAAACCACATGAAATTGTAGAAATGTTTGAAAAAGAAATAGCAGAATATGCTGGTTCTAAATATGCAATTGCAATCGATTGTTGTACTAATGGATTATTTCTTTGTTTAAAATATATTCGTAAAGAAGGAAATATTATAACAATTCCTAAACACACTTATATATCAGTACCTAAACAAATAATAAATGCAGGATATCAGGCAAACTTCGAAGATAAAGAATGGAAAGGTATATATCAATTAGAACCATTTAACATATGGGATTCTGCTGGTAGGTTTACAAAAGATATGTATATTGGAAATGATGCATTACAAGTTTTATCTTTACAGATTAAAAAAAGATTACCAATTGGTAGAGGTGGAATTATATTAACAGATAGTAAAAATGCATATGATTATCTAACCAAGGCCAGATATGATGGTAGGGATTTAAATAAATCTCAATTAGAAGATGATATAAATACATTTGGATATCATATGTATATGACACCAGAGGATGCTGCAAGGGGATTAATTTTATTTAATCAATTAAACACTACACATGAAGATACACATTCTTCTGAATCTTATAAAGATATAACACAAAATAGTATATTCTCATAATGAAAAACCTATATCTTGTTCAAGTAGCCGATAAATACGGACCTAATAGTTTCTTACCTATTGCGATAAGTTACCAATGGATGTTTGCGAGTACAAGTAAAATGGTAAAAGAAAATTACCAAGTTTCTGATGTTTTAATTGAAAAGAAATCACCAAAACAATATGTAGATGATATGGTTGATGAACCTCATGTAATGATGTTATCTTCTTATGTTTGGAATTGGGAATATAATAAAGAATTAGCAAAAAGAACAAAAGAAAAATATCCTAACTGTTTAACAATTACAGGAGGACCTCATGTAGATAAACGAGATAAGGAATTTTTTACAAATTATCCAATGTTTGATGTTGCCGTTTTAGGAGAAGGTGAATTTGCATCAAAAGAATTATTAAAAAGATTTCACAAAGGAGAATCATTCAATGATATTCCTCATGTTTTTCCAAAGGGTGGAGTACTTTGTCCACTTCCAACAAGAGTACAAGATTTAAATATTATTCCATCACCAATCCTTACAGGTTTTTATGATTGGATTATGGAAAGAGTTGAAAAGGAACATGGCCCTCAAATGTGGCAAGTAACTTATGAAACTTTAAGAGGTTGTCCTTACAAATGTACATTTTGTGATATTGGAGATGCTTATTGGCAAAAAATCAAAATGTTTGATATGGTAAGGGTCAAGGCAGAAATTGATTGGATGGCTGAGAAAAAGATTGAGTATATTGCAGTATGTGATTCTAATTGGGGATTGATGCCAAGAGATGTTGATATTACACGATATGTAATAGAAACAAAACAAAGAACAGGTTGGCCAAAATTTTGGGATGTAACTTGGGCAAAAGCAAATTCTGATAGAATCTATGAAATAGCAATGATGGATAAAGAAGCAGGAACTAGGTTATTTAAAGGAGTAACATTTGCAATGCAATCTTTGAATCAAGAAACACTTGATGCTTCCAAACGATTAAATCTTAAAACAGAAGAAGCACTTACATACTTAAAAAAATATCAAGAAGTTGATATACCAACATATTCAGAATTAATTTGGCCAATGCCAAGTGAAACATATGATACATTAAAGGATGGTATTCAAAGATTGATAGAATTAGGACAAAGAGATTTTTTAATGGTACACCCACTTGTTATTACTTACAATGCAGAAATGGGACAACCAGAATATATTAAAAAATATGGATTAAAAACAGTTGATGTACCCCTAGATACATTTTATCTAACTGTTGATGATTTAGAAGATTATATAGTAGAGAGAACGTTAGCGGTGGTTGGGACGAACACGACAACGAGAGATATTGTTGTTAAAGGTAATTTATTTTCCCATCTTTTAATAGTATTTTATTATTATGGGTGGGGACACTATCTCTTAGAATATATTTACAACAAATATGGTATTAAACATATTGATATTGTTGAAGATATGTTAGAATATTTTTATACAAAAAAGGATACTATAATTGGCGAAGAATTATTGGAGAGTGAGGATTCGTTGAGAGGTGTTTTTGAAAGACAAGAATTTTGGGGTAGACAGGTATTAGGAGAGGATGATATTTTTTGGGAATATAAAGGAGCAACTTCTATTGTATTTTCACAAAATAGAGATAGGTTACAAACAGAACTAACAGAATTCTGTAAACATAAATTTAAAGAAGATTTATCAGATGTTGTAAGATTTAATTTAGATATGTGTAGAGATTATACTGATATCTATCCAATTGAAAAAACATACAAACAAGATACAATACAAAATACTTTAGGTTTGTTAGATTCAGAAACATTTATTTTAGACCACTATGATAAGGAAGAATTAGAACCTTTAGAATTTTACCACAGAGCATATCATTATCAGAGAAAAAATAGATATTGGAGATGTTCATATAAACAAAAGTAAAATGTCGCACTTAAAAACAGAAGATAAATTATTAAGAATATATTCTCGTTGTGAATATGATGTAGATATTCCCAATCCAACATATAACTCATTAATTAAAAAAATAGACAAAGATAAATGGTATTATACTAATAAAAAAATACATTATAATCACAATGAGTATGGATATAGGTCAGATAAATTATCCGATATTAGTGATAATGATTATATTCTAACATTTGGTTGTTCGTATAGTTATGGAACTGGTTTATTTTATGAAGATACTTACTCTTATAAACTTTCTAAAGAATTAGGTTTAAAAAATATAAACTTATCAACACCTGGTTCTGGAATCAAAGTTCAACAATACAATACCACATTATTCGTAAATAATTTTATTCAAGAAAGATTACCAAAATATGTTTTGTATCAATATCCACATGATTATAGAGTGACTCTTGCAAAACATTTAAACGATGAGGAAGAACTTGATATATCAACACAATCAGCAAAATCAACAGATTATTGTAAAAATTATTATATAGATGAATATTACTTAAAAAATCAAGGTGAAAAATATTTACAAGATTTATTAATTCCACTATATTTAAATAATATATGGAAATCATTAGGAGTACCAGTTTTTCACTATACATTTGGTGATTATTTTCAAGAATACAAATCAGAACATCAAAAATTTGATATAGTAGATATCGAACCTGATAGTACTAAACTTGATTATTATGAAATGGCAAGAGATTTATCACATAATGGTAGAAAATTCCATGATAAAGTATATAAAACAATTTTAAATAAAATAAAAAATGGTTAATGTAAACAATGAGTGGGGAAAACTCAAAGAGGTTATAGTAGGAACAGTAGATAATGCAAATATGCCAACTCATGGTAAAGATTTACATTGTATAAATTATGCTACTGATGATTCTATACCAAAAAACGAATTAGGATTTTGGGACCAAAAAGTATATGATGAAACTCATGAAGATTTAGAAAATCTTTCTAATCTTTTAACTGATGTTGGTGTTAAGGTTTATAGACCATCTCCAATCGATACTACTAAAACAATATCAAATGGACATTGGGAAACTTCTCAATATTACACTTTTTGTCCAAGAGATACAGTAACAGTAATTGGTAATAATATAATAGAATCAGCGATGTCTCTTAGGTCTAGACAATATGAAACAGATTGTTTTAAAGATATCTTTATCGAAAAAATGGAACAAGGTGCTAATTGGGTAGCTGCTCCTAAACCTAGATTACTAGATTCAATGTATCAAAGAGAAGATTTATCTAAAATTACTTTAAATAACCACGAACCTGTATTTGATGCGGCAAACATTCTAAGATGTAATAACGATATTTTGTACTTAGTATCTAACACAGGTAATTTAAAGGGTGCTAAGTGGTTGCAAAACTTTTTAGGTAGTGAATATAGAGTTCATACCATTGAAGATGTGTATTCATATATTCATATTGATTCAACTATTGCAGTTTTGAGAGAAGGATTGTGTTTATTGAATCCTGAAAGAGTAAATGAAAACAATATGCCTGAGTTCTTAAAATCTTGGGATAAAATTTGGTGTCCACCAATGGTAGATATTGGATATCACCAAACAATACGAGCATCTTTATGGATTGGAGTAAATTTATTATCGGTAGATGAAAATACAGTAATTGTAGATAATAGACAAAAACAATTAATAACTGATTTAAAAAAATACGGAATAGATACACTCGATTGTCAGATTAGACATTCAAGAACACTCGGTGGTTCATTTCATTGTGTAACAACAGATTTAGTAAGAGAATGAAAGTATTAATAATAGGAGGAGCGGGTTATTTAGGAACCCCACTAACACAACTATTTGTTTCAAATAGAAATCCTGTAATTTGTGTGGATAAACTAGACCATAGTAACTATGATACTATAAAAGAAAAATTTGAATTAAGTAAACAATTTACAAAACAATTTACTGAAGGAAAGGGTGAGTTTATTTTTATAGAAGATAATATACAAAATATAGATGATTATCTTCCAAACTTTGGTGGAATAGAAAGAATTTTATACATGGCATCTCCTAGATTATTAGAGTTAGATGAAGCTGATACAATTTCTCAAGAATTAAGTACATTGAAGTGGGTTATAGATAAAGTAAAAAAAGAGTGTGACCCTAACTTTTTATTTTATTTTTTTAGTAGTTGTAGTGTCTATGGTAGACAAGAAGCTCTAACCAACGCATTTAAAGAAGAATCCAATACTCAAGTTACAACAAGGTATTCTGAACTAAAAATAAAATCAGAAGAATTGTTAAAAAAAGAAGATAAAAACAGATTTAAAATATTTAGATTATCTACTTTATATGGATTATCAAGTCCAATGAGAAATGATGTTTTAATTAATAATCTTGTTGATGATATTAAAAAAGGAAAACAATTAGAAATATATGATAAAGATGCAAAAAGACCACATTTACATATAGAAAATGCTATAGATATAATTCATAATTTTGTTTGTAATGGATTTGAAGGACAAATTCTAAATATTGGATTCAATGATTATAATAAAACTAAAAAAGAAATAGTTGAAGAAATAGAAAATGTAATAGATACAAAATTAGATGTAAAATATATTGATACAAAAGATAGTAGAGATTATACAGTTGATTTTTCTAAAATGCATAAATACGAAGATAAAGTATATAGAGAAGACCAGAAAAAAGAATATAGACATGGTATATATGATTTATGGATAGGTAGAGTAAACGTATCGGTAGAGGAATATGATTCTATACTTCAATCACCAAGACCTTCTTTATCATCTAAAACTTGGTATTTAAAAGAAGAAGGGAAAATATCGTATCCAAAGGTTTATGGAGAATGGAATATGTTTGAAGAAGATGGTGTTTTTTTCGGAAAACATAATTTTATAGGTATGGCCACACCTGTGGATGACCCTAGATATATAAATGTTCTTTCACCCAACCAAACTAGAGGCAAAAAACATATACACTTAATACCAGTTTATGACCCACAATTTTTTGAAAAAAATATTAAAATAGGATATAAATGTGTAACAAAAAAATATCTTAGTGATGTACGAGAAGGAAACTGTAAACTTGTATTTTTACTTTCACTTGAGGGATATAGTGGTGAAACAGGAAATAGAGATTTAGAAATTATCTCCCAATGGAATAAAGAATCAGAAATACCTGATGAAAATGTATATTACATTTGTGGTAATTTAAAAATAAATGAATTACTAAAAAGAAAAGGATTGAAGTTTAAAGGAATTCCTGCATCAATATTTGATATTTGGATTAATCCATTACATATGCCTCCTGAAACCTGTCCATTTAATCCACATGAAACAAAAATGTTATTTTTATCTTATAATAGAAATATGGATAGAAGTCATAGAATTGGATTCTGTTCACGATTGTTAAAAGAAGAATTACTTGAACTTGGTAAAATAAGTGTGGGTGAGTTTGATATGGAAACAGCTGATTTGGATAAATACCCAAATGCAACAGAACTTAAAAAAATAGTACCAATTGAAATTGATAGAACTTTAAAATATAATCTTGCAAATGATGTATCTCATGATGATTTTCATCAAACTTTTTTATCAATTGTTACAGAATCATTATCAGATTCTAATGTATTATTTCTTTCAGAAAAAATATGGAAACCAATATACATGGGACATCCATTTATAGTTTTAGGAAATCCTGGTACTTTGAAATATCTGAAAAAACTTGGTTTTAAAACATTCTCAGATTGGTGGGATGAAAGTTATGATGAAGAACAAGATTTGGAAAAAAGAATTGATAAAATTGTTTTTATTCTAAAAAGATTATCAGAAAAAAATCATGAAGAGTTAATTGAAGTTAGAAAACAAATAAAAGATATCAATATTAAAAACAGAGAACTTTTTAAAAAAATAGTAAGTAACAAATATGAATTTCAAAATAATGAATACAATCCTCAGAAATATATGGTAAAAGTATTAGCTGAAATACAAAATGGTTTTATTTAAAATTATATATTTATATACAAAGAAAATAGATTATGAAAATAGGTTTTATAGGAGTTGGTAAACTCGGAAAAGATGCGGCTGAAATCATGGCCGAAAAACACAATGTAATAGGTTATGATGTAAACACAGTTGAACCTGCTAACTTTAACATGGTTAACTCCATTGAAGAAGTATGTAAAGATAGGGAATTAATTTTTATTGCTGTTCCAACACCCCATCATCCTGATTACGATGGTAGAGAACCTACCTCACATTTACCAAATAAAGATTTTAATTACTCAATCGTTAATTCAGTATTAGATGAAGTAAATAAATACACAAATAAAGAACAATTAGTTGTTCTTATTTCAACAGTTTTACCTGGTACAATTAGAAGGGAGTTTATTGATAGATTATCTAATACGAGATTTATTTATAATCCTTACCTAATCGCTATGGGTACTGTGAAATGGGATATGGTTAATCCTGAAATGGTAATTATAGGAACAGAAGATGGTTCAATGACAGGAGATGCTAAATTACTATTAGATTTTTACAAAACATTTATTAAACCAGGTACACGATATGAAGTTGGTACTTGGGATGAAGCAGAAGCTATTAAAATATTTTATAATACTTTTATTTCTACAAAAGTTGCGTTGGTAAATATGATTCAAGATGTTGCTGAGATAAATGGTAATATGAATGTAGATGTTGTAACTGGTGCACTTGAAAGAAGTACTTATAGAATACTTGGACCGGCGTATATGAAAGCTGGAATGGGAGATGGTGGTGGATGTCATCCAAGAGATAATATTGCATTAAGATATATGGCAGAAAACTTAGGATTGGGTTATGATTTATTTGATGCTATTATGTTGGCAAGAGAAGTACAGGCAAAAAATATGGCACTTAAGTTAGTAGATTTGGCTAAAGAAAATAGTCTTCCTATTGTTATACTTGGTAAAGCTTATAAACCAGATGTCCATTATTTAGATGGTTCTTCATCTATACTTGTAGGTCATTATTGTAAAGAAGAAGGAATTGTACCTGAATATGACCAACCACATCCTTATAAGGCTGTGTATCTTTTAGGACATATGGGCAAACACCACGATTATAATTTTCCAAAAGATTCTATTGTAGTTGACCCTTGGAGAAGTTTTAAATCAGATAATATAAAAGTAATCCATTATGGTAATACAAGAAAACACTAAAAAAACTTTAAATTTTGTTTACGATTCTTGGGTATTAGATTTAACAATACCTCCATTAGCAGAAGTATTAGGTGATAGTGATTTTAGAGAACCACATGGTTATTTAGATTTTTATCAACGATTTTTTAGTGCTCAATTAGGATACTCACGAGATATATTTACAGTTAAAAAATTTAAAATAGAAGATGTTTATGAAAATAAAAATGAAACTTTTTATTATCCAATAAAAACAAGTTGGGGACTATCTGATATTTTTAAAGCAACAGATTTACCAAAATCTGTTAATAAGTGTTTACGAGAATGTGATAATATAAAATTATTATATATTAGAGAACATGAACCAGAAACTAGACCTGATATAAATGCTCTAAGAATATATTGTAAAAAATATCAAATACCTGAAAATAGATTTATAATAATATCTAATAATCCTAAAATAGATGATTATATAAAAGAATATAAATCTGATTTTATATTTCATAGAACAAATTTATTACAAATGACTTCTGCTGCGGTTTGGAATGAATTAGAATCTAAGTTTGTTCCAAAAAAAGAAGGAAAGTTTTTTTGTTGTTTTAATAAAACACCTAAAAGACATAGAATTGCAACTTTGATGGAATTAAAAAGATATCAAATTCTAGATTACACCAATTGGTCTATGATAGTAGATTACAAACGCAATAGAGAAGATACAGAACCAGATGCATTCTTAGCAGAATTTGAATATTACTTGGGAGATATTACTACTAAAAAAGGAATCATGGATTCTGTATTATCAGGTGGAGTAAAAAAGAGTGACTACGAAGCTACGTTACAAATGAATAATGGAGATTTTTCTAAAGTACATAAAAAAGATATTGAAGGTGCCGGTGGAGAGGCAGGTGGAGTTATGGTTCCCGAAACACATGAAAACTTTGAACAATCTTATGTTAATATTGTTACTGAATCATATTTTGATGATAATTGGGATGCGATTCATGTTACAGAAAAATCTACTAGGCCATTCTTTTATTACCAACTTCCAATTATTATGGCAACAAAAGGCCATATAAAATTTATGGAAGAAAAATGGGGTTTTGATTTTTATAGAGATGTAATAGACCATTCCTATAATGATATTGAAGATGGTCATAAAAGATTTCAGGCAGCAATTTCAGAAATAAAACGATTAAACAAATCACATGATTTTATAAAAAAGTTTTATATTGAAAATCAAGATAGATTTGAAAAAAATAAACAAATAGTAAAAAATCTTCCAAATGATGATAGTGATTTAAAATTTTTCATATATTCATTAAATGGATTAATTGAAAATTAATGAGATTAATTACCTTCGGTGATAGTTGGACTGCGGGACATGGTGTAGAAACTGAAAAACAATATAAAGAAAATCCAACACCACCAAAATTCATAGAAAAACTAAGAGAACAAAATTCTTTTCCAAAATGGCTTGGAAATCTCCTAAATATTTCGTATATTAACCTTGGAGTTTGTGGATTTGGAAATGAATACATTTATAAATCAGTACAAGAAAATCTAAAGTTTATAAATAAAGAAGATATAATTGTTATTGTATTTTCATATCCTCATAGATATCAAAAGTATAATCAATATACACCAGAGGAGTTATTTAAGAAATTTGAAACACTTCTGTATGATTATAAAAAGTTTTACTTTAATGGATTTTATCCATTTATAGAAAATGCAGATTTTAATTTTCCAAAGTATTATATAAATCCAAAAGGAACATTATCTTACCAACTTCAAGTTGAAGAAATGGTAAATAAAAAATCAGTTTGGGAATATGGTAGTAAAATGGTTTGGAATGATGAAGAAAATTACTATGAAGGAGATTATCATCCAAATTTACAAGGATATAAGTTAATAGGAGAATACATTTACAAAGAAATAAAACATTTATTATGAAAGTATTAATTACAGGAGTAGCAGGTTTACTTGGAAGTAGATTGGCAGATTGGATTATAGAAAATAAACCAGAAGTTGATGTAATTGGAGTAGATGATTTAAGTGGAGGTTATTTAGAAAATATTAATCCAAAGGTTGAATTATGGCAAATGAATCTTGTAGAACATCCTATTGAAAACATATTTGAATTTCATAAAATTGATTATGTTTTTCATTTTGCAGCTTATGCTGCTGAAGGATTATCTCCTTTCATTCGTTGTTACAACTATGATAACAATTTAAAAGCAACTGCTAAGATTGTTAATGAGTGTATTAAACATGATGTTAAACGATTAGTATTTACTTCAACACTTGCTGTGTATGGACATGGTAATGGTGGTATCTTTGATGAAACACAACAACAATCACCAATAGACCCTTATGGTGTTGCAAAGTATGGGTGTGAAATGGATATACAAATTGCTGGTGAACAACATGGATTGGATTGGTGTATTATTAGACCACATAATGTATATGGTGTTAAACAAAACATATGGGATAAATACAGAAATGTATTAGGTATATGGATGTATCAACATTTAAATGGTGAAGATATGACAATCTTTGGTGATGGAGAACAAACACGAGCATTTAGTTTCATAGATGATTCATTAGAACCACTTTGGAATTCTGCAGTGAGAAAAGAAGCATCAAAAGAAATAATTAACTTAGGTGGTATTGAAGAAATATCAATCAAAGAAGCTTCTACTATTTTAAGAGAAGTAATTGGTGAAGGTGATGTAGTTCACTTGGAAGAAAGACATGAAGTTAAACACTCAATACCAACATATCAGAAATCAATTGATTTATTAGGATTCGAACATAAAACTTCTATGAAAGATGGATTAACACAAATGTGGGAGTGGGTTAAAAAACAACCAATGAGAGAAAGATTTGTATGGTCAGAGTATGAACTGGATAAAGGAATATATTCTTATTGGAAAAATAAAAAATAATGCCAAAACAAAACAAACAACATATTTTTGCTTGGAATGAGGGGTTGTTAAATATAAAAAAACAATTATTAGATTACACTCCATCAATTTTTAATAACACAGATTATACTGCTGTAATTATTGAACCAAGAAACCACAAAGATTTAGAGGTTATTTGTAAAAATGTGATGTATTATCTAAATGAAAGTAATTCTGATGTAAATTGGGGATTAAAAATCTATCATGGTAATAAAAATAAAGAATTCGTAAAGAATTTTACAAAAGATTGGAATATTCAACTAGAAAACTTAGAGGTAGATGATTTAAGTGGTATCTTATATAATAATATGTTAAAAACCACTAAGTTTTGGAATACCATTCCAACTGAAAATGTTTTAATATTTCAAACAGATACAATTCTAAGAAGATTTGGTATAGATGAGTTTATTTCTTATAATTATGTAGGTGCACCTTGGATAAGATATAGAGAAGGTAAGAATGTTGGCAATGGTGGATTATCTTTTCGTAAAAAATCAAGAATGTTAGATATTACAAAAGAATTTCAAGATGATGAAATTACTATGGAAGATATATACTTTTGTAAATATCTAAAAGATGAAGATATTGCACCTTATAATGTTGCAAAGAAGTTTTCGGTTGAAGATGTTTATTATGAAAATCCATTAGGATTACATCAACCAAAAATAGAACCAAAATTAATTTCATCTTTATTGATAACAAACTTACACAAAGATAACTTTATAAAAATAAAATATAGGGTTTCAAATAGTTACACTAAAAGTTTAAAAGAATATGTAAATGATGGAGAACTGATTGAAATAAAAAGATACTTTTTACCATATGAAAATATGAATATTTTAATTGATGATTTGCTGGAACCCTTTTCTTTTCTAGGAAAGAATCAAATTAATGATATTAATAATTTTTTAATTGAAAAAAACATAAAAATAAAATACCTTTGTACAGGATGGCCAACTTCAGAGGATTTGCAATTCTCAAATACTAATATTCAAATATTACGGTCTCCCTTTTCTATGGCATATTATTGGAAACAATGGTTAGAAGAAAAATTTGATAACAATATAGAAGATATAAACTTTGATTATAAATTTAATAAACTTTTTTATACTCTTACACGAAACCCAAAATACCATAGGTGTTTATTATTAGATAAGTTATGTGAAAATAATTTATTATTTAAAGGAGAATATAATTTCTTAATTAATTCTTGGAAAAATGGAATTAATTATGATTTTAAGTGTTTTGATGGAATACCAAAAACTTTTTCTGATGAAGATGATATAGTAAGTTCTGCAACTGATGTTATAACTCCACTTTTAAGTAATATTGATGGTTTTGTAAACATAGTAACAGAAACATTCCATCAACATTACTCTGGTATATACTTTTCTGAAAAAACATTTTATCCTATTTTTTATAAAAGACCTTTTTTAGTATTTTCTGTACCTAATTTTTATAAAAAGTTTGTTGAATGTGGTTTTAAATTATATGATGAAGTATTTGATTATTCATTTGATAGTGAAATTGATGTTACAAAAAAATGTGAACTAATAATAGAAAATATTAAAAGATTAGAAGGTAAAGATTTAAATAAGCTATATAAAACCTTATATAAAAAAATAGAATTTAATCAAAAAAGATTATTGGATATTATAAATAATAATAATTATGAAAGTATAGAGATAAAAGAACATACCGGATTATATAATAAAAATATAAAGTTATGATGATACAATTTTATGGATGTTCATATTCCGATGGTGGTGGAATGGATACCAAAGAATATCATGATTATGTTAAAAATGAAGATTGGGCAAAGAAATATCCAAAGAAAACATTTTTTGATAGAGATGGTTTTGATATTGAGTTTAAAAATTACTTCAGATATAGTGATATTATAAAAAGAGAATTAAATTGTGAAATAAAAAACAATTCATGTACAGGAAATAACAACCAACATATATTTGATACTTTAATGAATGAATTGGAAAATAATATTGGAGATATTCATATAGTTCAATGGTCTCACTTTTGGAGACAAAAACTTTGGTATGAAAAAAATAAAAAATTTTATAGATTATCTGGTTTCCAACAAGATACAGTTGCTTTTGAAGAAAATACTGATAACGATGACTGTAAAGATATACACAATATTTTTAATCAATGGATTGAGCATCATTTTAATGAGGAATATGAAATTCAAAAAGTTGTAAACTATATAAAGTTATTAACTTCTTATTCAAATGATAAAAATATACCAATATACTTTATGACATTTGATATGTTGCCTTATAAAAACGAAAAGTTTATAAATTTTCATGATAAACTTAATCTAAATACATTATGCAATCAAGATACAATTCAAAAATATACAAAAGATAAAATAATGGATGGACATTTATCCCATGTGGGTAATAACATGATTGCAGAAAAAATAATAAATAAATTAAAACAAGATGAGTTACTTTAAAAACAAAAAAATAACAGTTACAGGTGGAGCAGGTTTCCTTGCAACACACTTCATTACAGAATTACATGGATTGGGTGCTAATATAACTACTCATACCTACAATTCACCACTACAAGTTAGTGAGGAGATACAAAAACAAATAACAATACTAGAAAATATTGATTTAAACAACATTGATGATGCAATCAAACTAACAAAAGGTTCAGATTTGGTAATTCATTGTGCTGGTCATGTTTTACATCCTAGTTCAGTACGAACTG
>Ga0233444_10002477_pt1 | contig 19422 bp, 22 predicted proteins | sample SI_124_October20_6_FD_182792 | JGI IMG/M metagenome (GOLD analysis project Ga0233444, IMG submission 182792) | Seawater microbial communities from Saanich Inlet, British Columbia, Canada - SI_124_October2016_10_MG | ecosystem: Environmental > Aquatic > Marine > Inlet | place: Canada: British... | reverse complement strand
TAGTTCATCTGTTTTCACACGTATGGAAGCTGAACGTGAGAGGGTAGCGAGTGAGTTGCGTTCGCAAGGTGCTGAAGAATCAGAAAAAATTCGTTCAGATGCAGATAGACAACGCACAATAATTTTAGCCGATGCCAAACGTGATTCTGAAATTTTACGAGGTGAAGGTGATGCGACATCAACTGATATATATGCAAAAGCCTATGAACAAAACAGTGAGTTTTATTCATTATATCGTCGATTGACGGCTTATAAAAATATCTTCAATGGTGATGACATGTTAGTAATAGAGCCGAAGGGTGAGTTCTTTAATCACTTTGACAGCGCGACTAAGCAATAGGCAGTGAATGAAACATTGCTTGAAAGCCTGTTCATTGCAACAGCGCTGATGTTGGTAATTGAAGGCATAATGCCGTTTATCAACCCTGCAATGTTTCGCCGATCACTACTACAAATGATAAGTATGAGTGACCGAACTTTAAGAAGCATAGGCTTATTTAGTATGTGTTTTGGTTTGGCGCTATTATATTGGATACACTGAATTAAATGACTTTGACACAACGTTGGTTATTGCCAGAAGGCATAGACGAAGTCGCGCCTGAAGATGCTGCTCGTTTAGAGCAACTTCGCCGAGAATTGATAGACAGGTTGCAAACGTGGGGTTATCAATTAGTAACACCCCCATTGGTAGAATACCTTGATGCCTTACTAACAGGGCCAGCGAAGATGCTGGAACTACAGACATTCAAGCTCATAGATGAAATGTCAGGACGTCTATTAGGCATCCGAGCGGATATGACACCCCAAGTAGCACGTATTGCAGCGCATAAATTGCGTGATAAGCAAGAAGTATTACGTTTATGCTATATCGGTAACGTATTAAAGACATTGCCTGTTTGCCAAGGTACATCACGAAACCCAACACAGCTTGGTGCTGAAATATATGGTCATAGTGGTGCAGAAAGCGATATGGAAATATTGCAGTTGATGATCGAAGCATTAGGTATTATCGGGTTTGAAAAGGAAATTGTTTTAGACATTGGCCATGTCGGTATTTTTGGTGGCCTTGCTGAGCAAGCCAACTTGAGTGATGAACAAGAACATGCTTTATTCGTCGCATTACAACGCAAAGCATTACCTGAAATTGCAGAACTATTAACGCAATATCAACTAGATTCAAACAGCCATGACATGTTATTGGCCTTGGCTGAGCTCAATGGTGGTACAGATGTATTACACAAGGCGCAGCATACTCTAGCAAAAGCATCGGCATCCGTTCTTAGTGCTCTGGAAAGCTTGGAAACTGTTGCCAAGATGGCAGCAAAAAGATTACCTAATGTGGCAATTAATTTTGATTTGGCCGAATTAAGAGGCTACGACTATCACACGGGTATGGTTTTTGCGGCGTATCAAGCGGGTTCAGCCCACGCTTTAGCTATGGGTGGACGGTATGATGGTATTGGTGAAGATTTTGGTCATTCACAACCTGCGACAGGGTTTAGTTTAGATTTAAAAGAAATGGTGGCGAATAGTCGTGCTGCATCAGAGCAACAACAGGCTATTTCAGTTGTTTGGCAAGATGACGTAGAACAACACAAAACTGTTGAGCAGTTACGTTCAAAAGGTGATGTCGTTATCTATCAACTGTCAGGTACCGAAGTGACAGCAAACAAAGCACTAGTAAAACAAAATAATCACTGGGTAGTGGTTGAAACAGGAACAGATAGTCGTGGCTAAAAATATTGTAGTAATTGGGTCTCAGTGGGGTGATGAAGGCAAAGGTAAGCTGGTTGATTTATTGACAGATAATGTCTCAGCCGTCGTCCGATTCCAAGGTGGCCATAATGCAGGCCATACCTTAGTTATTGATGGTAAGAAAACCGTATTACATTTGATTCCTTCAGGCATTTTACGCGAACATGTTCAGTGTTTAATTGGTAATGGCGTTGTGCTATGTCCGGAAGCATTACTTAAAGAAATGAACGAACTTGAAGCCACGGGTATTCCGGTTCGTGACCGTTTAAAAATCAGTGCCGCTTGTCCTTTAATTTTGCCTTATCACGTAGCTTTAGACCAAGCACGCGAGAGACGTCGGGGTAAATCAGCTATCGGTACAACAGGCCGCGGTATTGGTCCAGCCTATGAAGATAAAGTCGCTCGTCGCGGCTTACGCTTAGGCGACTTGATTGACGAAGCTTCCTTTGTGACCAAGCTTGAGGAGGTCATGGCATTCCATAACTTCTCATTGATTAATTATTACCAATCTTCGCCAGTGAATTTCGAACAAGTCCGTGATGAAACGTTAGCAATGCGCGATGTGTTATTACCATTGATTGCTGATATTCCACACCTATTGCAGCAATATTCAAAAGCAGGCGATAACGTGATGTTCGAAGGTGCACAAGGTGCCTTGTTAGATATCGATCATGGGACCTATCCTTACGTTACATCATCTAATACCACCGCGGGTGGAAGTGCCGCAGGTTCGGGTGTAGGGCCTTGTCATATTGATTATGTACTTGGTATTACTAAAGCGTATGCAACACGCGTCGGTGCGGGACCATTTCCTTCTGAATTATTAGATGCAGATGGCTCAGTCAATGAAATTGGTCAATATTTAGCCGATAAAGGCCATGAAGTTGGTGCAACAACCGGCCGCGGACGTCGTTGTGGTTGGTTAGATATGGTCGCGTTGAACCGGGCTTGCTGGGTCAGTAGTATTACAGGGCTATGTTTAACGAAATTAGATGTGTTGGATGGTTTAGAAACGATTCGCTTATGTGTGTCATATGAACGTGATGGTCAAGCTGTCGATGTCTTACCATTAAGTGCCGATGAGTTCGAAGGTTGTAAGCCTGTTTATATTGATATGCCAGGCTGGACTGAAACAACATTCGGAGTCACTAATTTTGATGACCTTCCGATTAATGCACAAGCGTATATTGAAAAAGTAGAAAGCTTAGCCGGCGTGCCAATTGATATTATCTCTACGGGTCCAGATCGGAACGAAACCATTATTCAACGTGACTTGTTTAGCCTTTAATCATCCGATTTAACACCCACATAAATTGCAGAATAGTCAGTATTAGCTAGGCCTTTAGCTAACGTGCGATCTAATAGGGCCGAAATACCTTCTAGTGCACTAGTATCGAGTGCCAGTTGCTTGGCAACGTCTAAGAATAAAAGAGTGTCTTTCGAAAGATGTTTAGTCGGGAAGTTTGGGTTACTAAAGTCACCTGACAGCATTCGATCGAGCTTCTTATCAAACGTCGGTGCATAGAGTGCGCTGTCCCGAACGACCGACATAAACTGTTCGACATTAACGCCTTCTTTCTCAATCAAGGCAAGACTTAAAGCAAAACTTGAGGTTAGCCCTGCAATTAATTGATTCATAGCAAGTTTTACTGTTGAACCTTGTCCTGTGTCACCAAAGTATTTAGGTGATGACCCGATAATGTTAAGCAAGGGGAAAGCGGCATCAAAAACAGCTCTATCTCCTGCTGCCATCAAGATTAAAGTACCCGCGCGGGCTTCAGGCAAACTACCAAGAACGGGACATTCTAAATACCGACCACCAAGGGCTGTTAAACGGTCAGAAATACCCCGTGATTCGTTCGGGGCAATAGTCCCCATTTGGATGATGATTTTGCCATTGAAGCAATCAGGTTTTATCGTGTCTAGTACTGAATTAATGGCTGTTGCATCACTTAAAAACAACAAACATATCTCGCTGTCAGAGACGGCCTGTTGCGCAGAAGATGCGATCGAAGCGCCTTGTTGTGCCAGTTTGACCGTTTTATCTGAACTACGATTGAATACAATTAACGGCTGTTGCTGATCTAATAATCGCTCTCCTAATGCTTGTCCCATCAGGCCAATTCCAATAATCGATACAGTCATCGCTTTTATTTTCCATTGTTACGTTGATAAAACAACTAGTGTGCCATAGATGAACGGCAAAGAGATAAGTTAGAATAGCGCATTATTTTACTGTAGAAGCAGGGGACGTCTGTGTACAAGAAAAACATGACCATCGCTGGTTTTGATGATGAACTTTTTGCTGCGATTGAGTCTGAAAATCAACGCCAAGAAGATCATATTGAGCTTATCGCATCCGAAAATTACACCAGCCCACGTGTAATGGAAGCACAGGGCTCATTATTAACCAATAAATATGCAGAAGGTTACCCTGGCAAACGCTACTACGGTGGCTGTGAATATGTTGATCAAGCAGAACAGTTAGCTATTGATCGGGCTAAAACATTATTTGGTGCTGATTATGCCAATGTACAACCGCATTCTGGCTCACAAGCTAATGCCGCTGTTTACTTGGGTCTATTACAACCAGGCGATACCATCCTAGGGATGAGCTTAGCGCATGGTGGTCATTTAACGCATGGTTCGAAAGTGAGTGCGTCAGGGAAAATATACAATTCAGTGTCCTATGGTATTAATACTGAAACCGGTGAAATTGATTACGATGAAGTCGCTGCCTTAGCGAAAGAGCATCAACCTAAAATGGTTGTAGCCGGCTTTTCAGCTTATTCGCGTGTGATTGATTGGCAACGTTTCAGAGATATCGCTGATTCAGTTGGCGCTTTCTTATTAGTTGATATGGCCCATGTTTCTGGTTTGGTCGCAGCCGGACTGTATCCCAACCCAGTACAAATTGCTGATGTCACAACAACAACGACCCATAAGACATTACGTGGGCCTCGTGGTGGTTTGATTTTGGCTAAAGCCAATGCAGAGATCGAGAAAAAATTAAACTCAGCCGTTTTTCCTGGTTTTCAGGGTGGCCCTTTGATGCATGTCATTGCAGCAAAAGCGGTGTCTTTTAAAGAAGCGATGCTGCCAGAGTTTAAAACATATCAGCAACAAGTGATCAAAAATGCCCAAGCAATGGCCAGTGTCTTTATGGCACGGGGTTATGATGTTGTGTCAAAAGGCACCGATGATCATTTGTTCTTAGTCAGCTTTATTGAGGCCGGCTTAACAGGTAAAGATGTCGATGCATGGTTGGGTAATGCTTTCATTACAGTGAATAAAAATGCTGTACCAAATGATCCGCAATCACCTTTTGTCACATCAGGTATTCGTGTTGGTACACCGGCAGTGACAACACGCGGTTTTAACGAACAAGACTGTAAAGAATTAGCAGGTTGGATGTGTGATGTTATTGGTAGTGGCGGTGATGAAACTGTGATTGAGACAGTCAAAGAGCAAGTCAAAGCCATTTGCCAAACTCACCCTGTTTACTCATAATCAGAACTCAGGCAATAAAGTCAGATTCTATGGGTTACGAGCGACGGTTTAATGGCCGTTAACTTAGCTAAAAATGGTGTTTGTGCAATGATGTACATTCAGAACCAAGGATTGTAGTGTATGCGTTGTCCCTTTTGTGGTGCTGATGACTCAAAGGTAATCGATTCGCGTCTGTCTGCAGAAGCAGATTCGATTCGCCGTCGTCGTACATGTACAGAATGTAATGAACGTTTTACGACCTATGAGACGGCTGAATTAACCTTACCGCGTTTAATTAAGCGTGACGAGTCAAGAGCCTTATTTGATGAAGATAAGCTCCGGGCCGGCTTCCTAAGAGCTTTAGAAAAGCGCCCTGTCAGTATTGATGCCGTTGACAGTGCTGTCAAAGGGATTATCCATCGCCTAAGAGCGACAGGTGAAAGGGAAGTGGCTAGCCGCTTAGTAGGAGATTGGGTGATGGATGCATTACGTGAACTGGATGAAGTGGCCTATGTCCGTTTTGCATCGGTCTATCGCAGCTTTCAAGACGTCAATGCTTTTCGTGAAGAGATTGAACGAATGGAAAGTACGTCAGAACCGGCAAAGAAGGATTAAACAACATGCTACAAGTCATTGTGTTTTGTGATACCTGTAACCCGCAAGGGATCCGTTATATAGAGCAGCAGCGTAACTCTGAACGTGGTGATGAGGGTGGTAGAAGAGTCACCGATGGCAGAGCGTGGTATGAAGGATCTCTGACAGAAGCAGAACAAATTGGCTGGATAATCGAGAGTGACACTCACCGCTGTCCAAAATGTGAAGCGCGCAAAAACGAAAGCTAATGTCTCATGAATTGATGATGGCCCGTGCTTTGACACTAGCAGAGCGGGGCCTTTACACCACAGCACCCAATCCTCGTGTTGGTTGCGTTATCGTAAAAGATGGCGAAATAATTGCTGAAGGTTGGCATCAGAGAGCCGGCCAACCACATGCTGAAATAAACGCGCTTAATAGGCTTGATGCGTCTGGAGCACAAGGTGCAGATTGCTATATCACACTGGAACCGTGTAGTCACACGGGACGTACGCCACCGTGTGCAGATGCTTTAATTGAAGCGGGTATCAAGCGAGCGTATATTGCTATGATCGATCCTAATCCGCTTGTCGCAGGACAAGGGGTTAAAAAGTTACAACAAGCAGGTATTGAAGTCACAACCGGTGTATTAGAGCAACAAGCCGAGGACTTAAACCGCGGTTTTTGTCAGCGCATGAGACAAAAAAGACCTTACACCCGTAGTAAAATAGCAATGAGCTTAGATGGCAGAACAGCAATGGCTTCCGGCGAAAGTCAGTGGATAACAGGTGTTGAAGCTAGGCAAGATGTTCAAAAGTTAAGAGCACAAAGTGGTGCAATAGTCACCGGCATTGGTACTGTGCTAGCTGACGACCCTCAAATGACAGTCCGCCCTGAGCAATGGTACCCAGAAGGACAAGCAATTCGCCAACCATTAAAAGTTGTGGTGGACAGTCAATTCAAAATAGCGAGCGATGCCAATATCCTCAGTACAGATGGTGAGGTTCTAATTGCGACAACAAGCCATATACAGCGAGAAGATATTGCAAGCATCAGGCTAGAAGCCGTGCAGGGTCATGTTGATTTAACGCAATTGATGGCAAACTTGGCCCAACGTAACATCAATGATGTATTAATCGAAGCAGGTGCTATTTTAAATGGTGCAATGTTGACAGCTGGTTTAATTGACGAGTTAGTCATTTACATGGCACCGAAGATTATGGGTGATAGTGCAAAAGGCTTATTACATTTACCAGCATTACAGACGATGGCTGGGTGTATGGATTTAACAATAACTGATATACGGGCAGTGGGCGGCGATTGGCGTATCACTGCAATACCACATACGCCACAACACTAAAACAAGAAACGAGGATAAGACCATGTTTACGGGCATAATCGCCGCTTTAGGAAAAATTCAAACCATTGACGCTAAAGGCGGCGATGTAAGGCTTGATGTTGCGATGGAACAACTAGATTTATCCGATGTGATTTTAGGAGATAGCATCGCAATTAATGGTGTGTGTCTAACCGTTGTACAAATAGCGGGGGATACACTAAGTTTCGACGTCTCACGCGAAACGTTAGAACGAAGTAGCTTAGGAACATTAAAAAATGGTTCTGAGGTGAATTTAGAAAAAGCGCTCGCTGTTGGAGATCGGTTGGGCGGACATTTTGTCAGTGGCCATGTTGACGGTTTAGGTGATTGTATCCTGCGAGAAGCGTCAGCGCGCTCTATTAAATTTAGGTTTACAGTCCCAGCAGGCCTAGAACGTTATATCGCTGAAAAAGGTGCGATTTGCGTTGATGGCACGAGTTTGACCGTAAATAACGCGATGGACAACTGGTTTGAAGTCAATATTATCCCGCACACACTAGAAGAAACAATAATCAAAACATATCAAATTGGCAGCAAAGTCAATTTGGAAGTCGATTTGATTGCCCGTTATTTAGAGCGGTTATTACCGCAAGAACAAACAGGTATTACGCACGAAACATTGTTAAAACATGGGTTTGTAAAATAATGAAATTAAATACAACGGCTGAAATTATTGATGATTTCAAGCAAGGGAAAATGGTCATCATTATTGATGATGAAGATCGCGAGAATGAAGGCGATCTTGTAATGGCTGCTGAATGCATCACACCAGAAGCGATTAATTTTATGGCGCGATTTGGCCGTGGTTTGATTTGTTTGACCTTAACAGAACAGCGTTGTAAGCAATTAAGATTGCCTTTGATGGTGTCAGATAATCAGGCCGCTTATTCAACCAATTTCACAGTGTCGATTGAGGCTGCAGAAGGGGTAACAACGGGTATTTCTGCTACAGATCGGGCATTGACGATCCAAGCGGCAGTGGGTGTAGATGCAAAGCCTGAGGACGTAGTACAACCAGGACATATTTTTCCGTTAAAAGCTCAGCTTGGTGGCGTCTTAACACGAGCAGGGCATACGGAAGCAGGCTGCGATTTAGCGCAACTATCAGGAAAGACACCGGCTGCAGTGATTGTTGAAATCTTAAATGAGGATGGCAGCATGGCAAGAAGGCCAGACCTAGAAAAATTTGCACAAACGCATGAATTAAAAATAGGCACTATTGCCGATTTGATTAGCTATCGCCTAGAAAACGAAATGACCGTACAACGACTTTCGCAGTGTCATATGCCAACGGCGCAAGGTGACTTTGAGCTTTATAGTTTCCAGGATACCGTAAACGGCCAAGTCCATATTGCACTGGTTGCAGGAGAGATAAAACAAGACGAAGAAACGCTAGTACGTGTCCACATGGCTGATCCGCTTAATGATTTATTAGGTGCGACACGAGACACAATCCATTGGCCGTTAGAGAAAGTGATGACGGAAATTCAGCAAGCGGGTAAGGGAATATTAGTGGTCTTGCGACAGCCTGAGCAGAATAAACGCTTAGCTGAAAAAGTAGAATTGTATCAACATCAAGATCTTGGCGATGCACTGACTCAAACTAAAATGGGTTGGGATATGAGGACATTTGGCGTTGGTGCACAAATTTTAGCGGATCTGGGAGTTAAGAAAATGCGCGTCATGGGCACGCCGACAAAATTAACGGGCCTATCAGGCTTTGGTTTAGAGCTTGTCGGCTTTGGTGAAGGATAATAAGTTTGAATACCAATATTATGGTCGTAGTCGGCGAGGCATCGGGTGATGCACATGCAGCGAGAGTAGTAACAGCACTAAAACAGCGAGCCCCTGAATTAAATATAAGCGGCATCGGTGGTGACAATTTACGTGCTGCAGGTATGAACGTCACGATTGACTTTTCAGAATTGGCCGTAATGGGGTTAGTCGAAGTTTTAAAAAAATATCGCCACCTTAAAGGCGTGTTTAACCAGATGGTTGCACTCTTAAAAAACCAGCAGCCAGATCTATTAATTTTAGTGGATTATCCCGGTTTTAATTTGAAATTGGCTAAAGAAGCAAAAAAACTGGGCATTCCAGTCGCTTATTATATAAGCCCTAAAGTCTGGGCATGGCGCAAAGGGCGTGTAAAAACCATTCAGCGAGTGGTTAACAAAATGTTGGTACTATTCCCATTTGAAGTCCCAATATATGAACAAGCCGGTGTTCCGGTCAATTGTGTAGGACACCCATTGGTAGATGCCGTTAAAAGAACCTTAACGACACGTCAAGCTAAAGAAAAAATAGGTTTAGAACACGATAAAAGAGTAATAGGCCTCTTTCCTGGCAGTCGACGAAGTGAAGTTGAAGTGTTATTACCGTTGATGATTCAAGCGGCAGAACGAGTTCAACAACACTATCCAGATAGCCAGATTGTAGTCCCATTGGCATCAGGTTTAAGCCGAGACACATTGGCCCCTATTTTGGCCTCATCACGGGTGCCTATTCAGGTGATAGAAAGTGACTTCTATGAATTAACCTCTGCTTGCGATGCCGTTGTCGCCTGTTCTGGTACCGTCACATTAGAAATTGCTTTATTGGGCGTCCCGCATTTTATTTGTTATCGGGTGTCTCCTGCCACCTACAAAATTATGCGGCGTCTGGTCAGAATCCCCTATGTTGGGCTATGCAATATTGTGACAGGGAAAGCGCTGGTTACCGAGATTTTACAGGATGATGTCACAGTCCAACGTTTAGAAGAAGAATTGCTAGATCGCTTAACAAGGCCTGATCAACAAGTGGTAGCAGAAGAGATACGTCAACAAGTCTTATCGGCTTTAGGCCCATCAGGTGGTGCAGACAATGCTGCTCAACAAATCATCGCAATGTTGCAAGCATAAGAATGAGCTACATTGTCGGTGTTGATGAGGTCGGACGAGGCCCTTTAGCAGGTGCTGTCGTCACTGCCGCAGTAATCCTAGATCCAAATAAGCCTATTGTAGGATTAGCGGACTCAAAAAAGTTGACCGCAAAGCAACGTGAAAGATTAGAACCGTTAATAAAAGAACATGCTTTAGCTTGGGCGATAGGGCGGGCAGAGCCAGAAGAAATTGACCAAATAAATATCCTGCAGGCAACATTATTAGCAATGAAGCGAGCAGTAGAAGGGCTTAGCATTATGCCAACAGAGGCATTGGTCGATGGTAATCAAGCTCCGGATTTAAATTGTCCCGTCACAACGGTCATTAAAGGCGACCAGTCGGAACCAGCGATCGCTGCAGCATCAATCATTGCTAAAGTAGCAAGAGATAGTGAAATGGTAGAAATGGAAGCTAAATATCCAGGCTATGGTTTTGCTAAACACAAAGGCTACCCAACACAACAACATCAACAAGCATTAATGGAATTAGGTGTAACTGATATTCATCGCAGATCGTTTAAGCCTGTTCAGATAGCCCTACAACAGGTAAAGCCTTAGGTATGATAAGGGTTTTCAGTGATGTTTAAGCTAACAAGCGTGATATGATAGCCGGCAATGTTTTCTTTAAATAAAATTTTCGGGCGTGCTAAAAACGACGCAATAGATATGGCTGAGCAACCAATATCACCTTTGATTGTCCCGCGTGATCAGCATAGCCTGTCACGCGCACAAGTGAGCCCACAAGCTTTAAAAGTATTATATGGCTTGAAAGACGCAGGCTATGAAGCTTATCTGGTTGGTGGTTGTGTCAGAGACCTTTTATTAGGCTTTGAACCAAAAGACTTCGATGTTGCCACCAATGCCTCACCAGAGGAAGTCCATAAATTATTTAGAAAAAGCCGATTAATTGGCCGTCGCTTTAAGCTCGTCCATGTCGGCTTTGGCCGTGATGTGATTGAAGTTGCAACCTTTAGAGCTCCGCCAGAGGCAGAACAGCATATTGATCAACAAGGCCGAATTGTACAAGACAATGTTTTTGGTACATTAGAACAAGATGCTTGGCGCCGAGATTTTACAATTAATGCTTTATATTACAATATTCGTGACTTTTCGATAGTTGATTACACGGGGGGTATTGCTGACTTACAAGCTGGAAAAATTAAGCTCATCGGTGATGTTGAGACCCGTTATCGAGAAGATCCCGTTCGATTACTACGTGCTCTACGGTTTGTTGGTAAATTAGGCCTAGATCTTGATGATGAGACCGAAGTTCATATTCCAGCGATGGCCAAGCTGTTATTGGATATCCCTGCAGCCCGCTTATTTGATGAAACACTAAAGCTGTATCTCAGCGGTAAAGCGGTAGAAACGCATAATTTACTCGTTAAATACGGCATATTTGATCATCTGTTCCCAGAGAGTGCCCGATTAATCGCTCAGGATCCAAATAGTATCCCTGCACAGCTATTAACAAAAGCATTGGAAAATACCGATAAGCGTATAGAAGAAGCTAAACCAGTGACCCCAGCATTTCTGTTTGCTGCGATACTCTGGGGGCCAACATCAAAACATTGGCAACGTTATCAAAATAACAAGATACCCGTGATACCAGCATTGCAAAGAGCGGCGAACGAAGTCATTTCTGAACAGGTACAACGCGTCGCTGTGCCAAAGCGATTTACATTAGTGACCCGAGATATTTGGTTACTACAGATTCGTTTAACCATGCGCCAGGGCAAACGCGGTTTCCGTTTATTAACGCATCCGAAGTTTCGAGCAGGATATGACTTTTTATTATTACGTTCTGATGCTGGAGAACCCCTTGAAGAGTTAGCGGAATGGTGGACAGATTTTCAGTTTGCAGAAGAGCCTGAACAACAAAAAATGGTCAATGCCTTAGCGCCAGAGCCTAAGAGTAAGAAAAAACGGCGCCGCAGACGTAAACCAGCTGTAAAAAAAGTGGCGGATACTACGCAGGCAGTTGATAAGGCATAATGAAGGCGTATATTGGTTTAGGCAGTAATCTAGGCAACCCACAAATACAAGTGGTATCAGCACAACAGGAGCTAGCCAAATTACCACAGACACAACTTATCGCTGCATCATCGCTGTATAAAAACCCACCGATGGGCCCACAAGATCAGCCGGATTACATTAATGCTGTTGTCGGATTAGAAACTAATTTATCTCCAAATGACTTGTTGGATCATCTACAGAAAATAGAACAGCAACACGGCCGTGTAAAGCAGCGACATTGGGGTGAACGTACACTCGACCTTGATATCTTATTGTATGGTCAGCAACAGATCGAGGAAGAACATTTGCAGGTGCCACATAAAAGCATAGCTGAACGGGCTTTTGTGCTTTATCCTTTAGCTGAAATAGCCCCTGAACTGGTTATTCCAAAGTTTGGTAACATCGAAAAATTACTGACATTGTGTCCCCAAGATGGTTTAGAGCGACTAGAAAAGAACGAAATATGAATACAAGCTTACCCCAACAATATATTGTAGTTGAAGGCCCAATTGGTGTTGGAAAAACCCATTTGGTTAATCGGCTCGCAGACAGTTTTTCTGGTACGACGTTATTTGAACAGCCAGAACAAAACCCATTCTTAGAAAAATTCTATACTCACCCCCAGCAATCAGCATTACCGACGCAGCTCAGCTTTCTGATGCAGCGGATAAAGTTAAGCAAAAACTTACAACAAGACGACTTGTTTCATGATCTGCAAATTTCTGACTTTATGATTGATAAAGATCGGTTATTTGCCCAAATAACCTTGGATGATGACGAGTTGGCTTTGTACAATATGGTGTATGACAATCTCACAATGCATAGCCGGGTACCAGATTTAGTGATTTATTTACAAGCGCCAATGTCTGTCCTCAAAAATAGAATTTCGCAACGTGGAATAGGCTATGAGCAGCGAATTGAAGATGCTTATTTACAACGTCTGACAGAAAGTTATGCCGACTTTTTTCATTACTATGAAGCGTCGCCGCTATTAATTGTAAATGCCGAGCAAATTAATTTGGTCGATAGTGAGCAAGATTATGAGAACTTAATTGAGCAAGTCGCTAGATGTACCAGCGGGCGACATTACTACAACCCTTTGCCTGTTAAAGAGAAATAACATGAGCCGCCTAACATTAACGCAATGTCGACAAATGAAAAAAGACGGCAATAAGATGGCGGTATTGACGGCTTATGATGCTAGTTTTAGCGCTGTGATAGAGCAAGCGGGTGTTGAAGTGATATTGGTGGGGGATTCATTAGGTATGGTTGTTCAAGGCCAAGAAAGCACCTTGCCCGTGACCGTAAACGATATTGTTTACCATACCCAGAACGTCATTCGTGGCACTGATCGGGCATTTGTTATCGCAGACTTACCATTTATGAGTTATGCCAATACAGAACAAGCAATTGCCAATGCAGCCCGTCTTATGGCCGAGGGCGGTGCTCAAATGGTCAAGTTAGAAGGTGGCCCCGTTGTTTTAGATATTGTTAAACAGCTAACAGAGCGGGGCATTCCTGTCTGTGGACATTTGGGTTTATTACCACAATCAGTCCATCGTCTTGGCGGCTATCGTGTACAAGGTCGAGAGCCTGAACAAGCACAAGTCTTAATCGAGCAAGCACAACAATTACAGCAAGCTGGTGCCGATATGTTGGTATTGGAATGTGTGCCAGCCAGTTTAGGTAAGGCGATCACTGAAGCTGTGGCTATTCCCGTCATTGGCATTGGTGCAGGTGCAGACTGTGATGGCCAAGTCTTAGTGTTGTATGACATGTTGGGTATTACACCCGAGCCCACACCGAAATTTAACCAGAACTTCCTAAAGGGAACAGATAGTATCCTAAGTGCAGTAACGAACTATGTACAAGCGGTTAAATCTGGCCAATTTCCAACAGCAGAACAGCAATATTGATGGAAATAGTCTCATCGCTTGCGCAGTTGCGCCAGCAAGTAAAGCAATGGCGTCAACAAGGCTTTATTATTGGTTTTGTGCCAACGATGGGCAATCTCCATGCGGGCCACTTATCGTTAGTCGATAAAGCGCAGCAGCATGTAGACAAAGTCATTGTCAGTATTTTTGTTAATCCATTGCAGTTTAATGACCAAACGGATCTCAAAGCTTACCCAAGAACCATTGAAGCAGACACGGCACAATTAGCTGAAACAACATGTGATCTCGTGTTTGTACCAGCGGTGTCAACGGTGTATGCAGAAGGCTTGGCAAGGCAGAGCAAAGTCACAGTACCAGAAATAGGTGATAGATTATGTGGTGCACACCGGCCAGGTCACTTTGATGGTGTCGCGACCGTCGTTACCAAGCTATTTAATATGGTGATGCCTGATGTCGCGATATTTGGCGAAAAAGATTTTCAACAGTTATTACTGATTAAGAAACTAGTCCATGACCTGAACATGCCAATTGAAATTATTGGCGCAGAAACACACCGTGAACCTAACGGGCTGGCTATGAGCTCACGAAACCAATATTTATCAACAACTGAGCAAACCGTTGCAGCCGAAATAGTTCAAACACTGTTAAAAATTAAGCAACGATTAGCGAAAGGGGAAGGGGAACACAGGTTGATATGTGAAGAAGCGAAACAAGCGATAGAATTAAAAGGCTTTGAAGTGGATTACCTTGAAATCTGCCGTGAAGTAGATTTAAAGCCGGCACAACCAGAAGATAAAGCCTTAAGAATACTGATGGCAGCCCAGTTAGGCCCAGCACGATTAATCGATAATATGGCTTGTTATCTTGCTTGATAAGCCCGAAAAAGCGATAATGCTAAGCTAACAGTTTAATAAAAACCGCTATTTATGCAATTAACGCTACTAAAAACAAAATTACATCGCGCTTGTGTCACACATTCGGAACTTGAGTACGAAGGCTCGTGTGCGATCGATAGCCAATTATTGGAAGTGGCTGGCATTCATGAATATGAACAAATCCAAATTTATAATGTCACAAATGGTGAACGTTTTACGACGTATGCAATTCGAGCGGAAGCCGGTTCACAGGTTATTTCTGTCAATGGTGCCGCGGCACACAAAGCATCTCCGGGCGATCGCATTATCATCTGTGCCTATGCGACATTAGACCAAGAAGAAGTGACAAAATTTAAACCTACCTTGGTTTATCTTGACGAAAATAATCATATCATTAATACGCGGCAGGCTATTCCAGTTCAGGCTGCTTAATAGCTTCGAAACGACGTAAAAATTGGGATAAAACGATAATTAAAACATTATCACATCGCCTCTAACTTACCCGGCAAAGTTTCGTGGCATTTTTTAAATTTCTTGCCACTGCCACAGAAGCAAGGTTCATTACGCTCTAATTTGATAGGGGGTAATTCTTCACCATCAAAATAAAACCATTTATCGTTAATAAATGAGAACCTCGAACGCTCGTGCTGCTGAGCAATCATACCCTGCTCAATGCGAAAAGCAACGAAGTCGACATATGAAACGATATCATCCTCTCGCTCTGAGCCAATAATCTTTAGACCAATCCAACGGGTTTTCTTAATGCGTTTTGATAGGGAAAAAGAATCACCAAGGCGTCGTTTTCTCGGATGGAGTGTATCGATCAGGTAGCCGATCTCACCATAACAAAAGGCGGTATAACGGGCGCGAACAACTTGTTCAACATCAAGTGCTTTGGTTTTGCCTTTATGAATTAATTCGCAACATTCGGTATAGCGTTTGCCACTAAAACAGGGGCAGGGATAGGTGTTTTCAGCCATTGTAATTAACCAATTTCGTTAAATGGAATTTGCATTAAATCGGGGTAAATAAAGCGATACCCTAGTTTTTGTTTTATCTTAGCATTACTGACTATTTTAGTCAGATTTTGGGCACCATAGGCAAAATTTGGGGCGGGTTGGCCCAATAATCCACGTGCATAGCTATAAAAATCTCGCTTTGTTGGGTGTGAGTCACTACAGCCATTAAAGACTTCTCCCCAAGCTGATTGTTCAATAATCTGATTAATTAGACCAATACAATCATCACGGTGAATTAAGTTAACGGGGGCATCAGGTTGATCGACGACTTTGCCATTGGCAAAAAAACGGCCGGGGTGACGACGATAACCAATGAGGCCACTCAGCCGTAATATTGTAGTCGTAAACTCGGGGCAGGCTTGAAAAGCTTGTTCAATTTGATATAAGGCACTGTTTGGATCTTCTGCATCAGCATCTTCTGAGGCCAGTGCATTGGTATTACGATATACTGAGGAGGAACTGATAAATAAAACGTGTTTAATACTCGACTTGGCTAATTGAGCTATTAAAGAAGCAAAGCCCAGTTTGTTTTTCGATGTGATATTACAAATAAGAATATCAGCATCTGCCAGAAAGCCAGAGGGGTAGATATCATTATCTATATCGACGAGGTAAGCCCCAGCGCCAAGCTGTTTTATGGGCATAAGTTTTTCGGCTTTTCGTGTTGATAAGTTGACCGGATAACCTTGTCCAACAAAATGTTCAGCCAAGGGCGTGCCAAGCCAACCACTGCCAAGGATACTGAGCCTTTGCGTACTTAGACTATTTTTTGTCATAAACTTGCTTAAAGCTCTTTTCGTTAAAACCGCTTACCTTATGCTTACCAACTAAGATAAGAGGAACACCACTACCACCTAACGATTTAAACCGTTTTTTTGCTTGGGCGTTATTTTCTATATCGAATTCGCGATAGGGAATGTTCTGCGCTTTAAAATAACGACGGGCTTTCTTACAATAGCTACACCATGAAGTGCTATACATAATGACTTTTTTATCTATTTTTATATCCTCGTTGTCAGATTGTGTCTCAGTGAGCGGTTCAATAGTGACGGATTGATAGCTGTTGATTTTAATATCGACAGTTTCGAGAGATTTACTATCAACAGGCCTATCACCAAAATGAACGCGGCCGTTATTATCCGTCCATTTATAGACCTCGGCGTTACAGAGTGGAAGGCAAATAAAGTAAATAACAAAAGAGAGGGTTGCGTGACGTTCCATCATAAAGTCCTTTTGTAATGATAGGGCTGTTTTAGACGATTATTGTTCATAGAGACGCTTAAAGGATCTAACATCAAACCCAGTCATCTGTTGGTCGTCAACTAAAATCAATGGAACACCGCGGCCATTGAGTGCATCGTAGGCTTGTTTTGCGACAGCACTTTTTTCTATATCTAGTTCTTTAAAAGTGATGCCTTGTCGAGTAAATACGTCACGTGCCTTACGGCAATAGCCACACCAGCTGGTGGAGTACATTGTGACCTGTTTATTCGAAGGTGTAATCGTGGGCTCTAACCATCTAAAGGGGTCAGCTAAGAAAAGAAGGAGGAGGGCACCGAGTGCAATTCTAATGGGCATGACGAACTTGTCCTGAATTAAAGTTTATAAGCTTGTCTAACACGTGAGATAGCATACCACCGTGCCGCTCTAGCTTTTTTGTATTTGGTTTCATCTTGTGGTTGACCACTTTTCTTTTTTAACCAACCTTGTTTATTAAGATACTGATGATACATGGCATCTTGGTATTCGCTGAGGGAAGGATAATGATCCATCAACAATAAAGAAATCGATTCTGCATTGGCACCACTAGGATGAGGTGGACTCACCACCTGATTCTCAAAACGCGGAAGGGAGTGGGTTATATGTCCCGTTTGTGCTAACTGCGTTAAGACATCTGCGACCATTTCACCTAATGGCAAAATGGAAGCCTCAGAGTTGATGGACTGAACATCCTTTACGAATTGGTCTAATAGTAAGGCCTGTAAGTTCGGCACATTAAAACATTTTGGCTGACCGCAATAATCTTTGCCGTTCACGAAAATAGGATATTTCAATACCGAGCAGAAATGGACTAAATGATGGTGTTCTGACCAAAGTGAGCTACAACAACGAATTCCTAGTTTTTTTGCATAGCCTAGGCGATTGAGCATCTCTACTAGCCGTGGCCGCATTGTGCCGCTCAAGCTTGCAGTTTGTTTGACAAGTTTAAGGGCTTGCTCAACAGGTTGTCCATTTGCGGTCGCTTGGTTTAATGCATTGAGTGATCTGTTCATTTGGGTACGTCCGGGTGTAATACCGACGATAATTAATTTGGCATTGGTATTCACATGTTCAAAAGGCGCATAAAAACAGGTAAGTTTCTTTTCAGGTAATTGCCAAAGGCTGAGCGAAGACTCAGGCGGACTGTTATCTTGTCTTGGCGACAAAGCGTGTATATCAGTTAAATGAGGAAGGAGCTGTTTGGCGTAAAGTGTCATAAGCTAAAGAATAAGTAATTTAAGCGAATGCTCAACACGCTGCTTGGCTATCAATACTTGAGTAAGGGTCATAAGTCTAATTATAATGATTTGTTAATTTTTTAACCCAGAAATCGCGGCAGGTCAAACACTAAAGAAAGTGTTTCATGAGAATTCAGATGGATAACCTAAGAGGTAAGACATGGACTATAAGACGCTTGGCCACACTGATATCAAAGTGAGCACGATTTGTCTGGGGACGATGACGTATGGTGAACAAAACACCGAAGCAGAAGGACATTCGCAATTAGATTACGCATTGGAACGCGGGATTAATTTTATTGATACTGCTGAGCTATATGCCATCCCACCCAAAGCAGAAACCTATGGCAAGACGGAAGCCATTATAGGAACGTGGTTGGCTAAAAGGGGGTGTCGTGATGATATTATCCTCGCCAGTAAAATAGCGGGTCCTGGTTTAGACTTTGTCAGGCATATCCGCAACGGTGAAACAAAGTTCAATACCGAACATATTTCGCAAGCATTGAACGCCAGTTTAGCAAGGCTAAAAACTGATTATGTCGACTTGTACCAGCTACATTGGCCTGAAAGACAGACTAATTATTTCGGTCAGTTAGGTTTTAAGGCCAGTGAGGACGAAGAGAAGTTAACCCCTATTGAACAAACCTTACGGGTATTAAAAGCACAAGTTGATGCCGGTAAAATACGGACTATCGGTTTATCGAATGAAACGCCTTGGGGCATCATGCAATTCATTACATTGGCAAAGCAATATGATTTGCCAATAGTCGTTTCAGTACAAAACCCATACAGCTTGTTGAATCGGACTTATGAAATTGGCAATGCCGAAGTCAGTCACCGTGAAAATGTAGGATTATTGGCATACTCGCCATTAGGGTTTGGTGTCTTAACTGGAAAATACCTGAATAACCAACAACCAGAGGGGGCTAGGATAACGCGCTGGCCGAATTATGCACGTTATAGCAGTCCAGAAGGTATTGCTGCAACACAGGCTTATGTGGGTTTAG
>Ga0233444_10002472_pt1 | contig 19450 bp, 21 predicted proteins | sample SI_124_October20_6_FD_182792 | JGI IMG/M metagenome (GOLD analysis project Ga0233444, IMG submission 182792) | Seawater microbial communities from Saanich Inlet, British Columbia, Canada - SI_124_October2016_10_MG | ecosystem: Environmental > Aquatic > Marine > Inlet | place: Canada: British... | reverse complement strand
TATTAAAAATTAATGGTTAAAACTAAATTTAATAAAAATCTTAAAATTTGATCTAAAATTAAGAAAAATATCGCTGCTATAGAAGCAAGCGCAAAAACCATCACGGCACCCATCATTGTGTCTTTTTTGGTAGGCCATGTTATTCGAAAAGTTTCTTGTTTAACTTCTTGAATAAATTTTAAAGGATTTTTCATAACTCTTTCTAAGTTTGGCAGGAGCGGAGGGACTCGAACCCACAACCTCCGGTTTTGGAGACCGGCGCTCTACCAATTGAACTACGCTCCTAAGCGCTACTTAATTATTTTAGTTACTACACCAGCTCCAACTGTTTTTCCGCCCTCTCTTATTGCAAAATTTAAATTTTCATTCATCGCAATTGGCGTAATTAACTTAACTGTGAACTTTCCATCATCACCAGGCATTACCATTTCTGTTCCTGACGGCAAAGTTACTTCTCCAGTTACGTCTGTAGTTCTAAAATAAAACTGCGGTCTGTATTTTGTGAAGAAAGGTGTGTGTCTTCCACCTTCTTCTTTTTTTAAAATATAAGCCTGCGCTTCAAATTCAGTATGAGGAGTTATTGAACCTGCCTTACAAAGAACTTGTCCTCTTTGTACGTCATCTCTTTCAACGCCTCTTAGAAGAATTCCAACGTTGTCACCAGCTTCACCGCTATCAAGAAGTTTTCTGAACATCTCAACACCAGTACAAACTGATTTCTTAGTATCTTTTATACCTACGATTTCTATTTCTTCACCAACTTTAATAACACCTGATTCAATTCTTCCTGTAACAACAGTTCCTCTTCCAGAAATTGAGAAAACATCTTCAACAGGCATTAAGAATGGTTTGTCTTTTGGTCTGTCAGGTTGTGGAATAGTTTCGTCTACTGCTTTCATTAATTCCATAATTGCATCTTTGCCTAATTTAGGATCACCACCTTCAACAGCCATTAATGCAGAACCTTTAATGATAGGAGTTTTATCTCCAGGAAATTTATAAGAAGTTAATAGCTCTCTTATTTCTTCCTCAACTAAATCAACTAACTCTTGATCTTTAACTGTATCAATCTTGTTTAAGAAAACTACAATAGAGGGAACGCCAACTTGCCTTGCTAAAAGAATATGCTCTCTTGTTTGTGGCATTGGGCCATCTGCAGCATTAACTACTAAAATTGCTCCGTCCATTTGAGCTGCACCTGTAATCATATTTTTTACATAGTCAGCGTGGCCTGGACAGTCTACGTGAGCGTAGTGTCGTTTTTCAGTTTCATATTCAACGTGTGCAGTAGAAATTGTAATTCCTCTTTCTTTTTCCTCTGGTGCTTTATCAATTTGATCGTAAGCAACAAAATTTGCGCTAGATGTTCCGCCTGCTTCAGATAAAACTTTAGTTATAGCTGCGGTTAAAGTTGTTTTACCGTGGTCTACGTGTCCGATTGTACCAATGTTACAATGCGGTTTATTCCGTTGAAACTTTTCTTTTGACATTTTATTTTTTCCTCACTTTATATTTTGTTAACTTTAAATTTTGGAGCGGGTAAAGAGAATCGAACTCTTACATCCAGCTTGGAAGGCTAGCGTTCTACCATTGAACTACACCCGCAAAATCCAAACTTAACACGCCCTTTATTATTAAAACTTATTAAGTATGGTGGAGGGGGAAAGATTCGAACTTTCGAAGACCGAAGTCAACGGGTTTACAGCCCGCCCCATTTGACCGCTTTGGTACCCCTCCTTAATTCTTATGGGGATACCCCACTAACTTAAAAAGCATTTAACAACAAGCGTTTTATAAGCATTTGTGTAATAAATGCAATAAATCATTTTACCTTAAAATATGCTAATAATTTGAGAAATTAGCCCAAAAAACATGAAAAAAACAACCTTTTTAATAGTTGGAAAACACGCAGTTTTAGAAGCATTGAAAAACCCTTCTAGAAAAATTGAAAGAGTATTCTTAACAGAAGATGCTCAAAAAAAACTTAATAGAGAAAATCAATCTTTAAACTTATTTAAAAAAATAAATGTATTTTACAAATCTAGAAAAGAACTTGATAATTTATGTGGAAGAGATGAGACTGCCCATCAAGGATTGGTAGCTGAAGTTGAACAGCTTGAAGAAATAACATTAAAAGAATTTATAATAGATAATAAAAATAATAATTTGAATCTTATAGCTTTAGAAGAGGTAACAGATCCAAGAAATATTGGATCAATCATTCGTAGCGCTGTTGCATTTGGTATAGACGGCATAATAGTAAAAGAAAGATCATTTCCTTCAAAAAGTAAATTACTTTATAAAAGTGCGAGTGGTGGGGCCGAGCATATAAAAATATTTAAAGTTTCTAACGTAAACACTACTTTAAAATATTTAAAATCAAAAGATTTTTGGATAAGTGCGTTTGATGTAAGCGCTACAAAAGATTTTACTACAAATAATTGGAAAGGAAAAAATGTGTTGCTTTTTGGTTCTGAAGGTTATGGAATCAAAGTAAAAACTCTAGAAAATTCAGATTTCAAATTCAGAGTTAAAATGAATGGTAGTATTGAAAGCCTAAACATATCAAATACAGTATCCGTTGTATGTCATCACATTTTTCAATCTAAAAAGTAGAGATTAACATTTATTTGTATTGTTTTTTTAGTAAAATTATTTTAAAAAACATTTAAGCCCTCATAGCTCAATTGGTAGAGCAATTGATTTGTAATCAATAGGTTCGCGGTTCGAGTCCGTGTGAGGGCACCATTTTTAAGAAATTTCTTTTCTAAGTTGTTCCAATTTAATTTTTTTTTGTAAACTGCTATTTTTATCATATAGTAGATTAAATTTTATTTTACTTTGTACTTTAATAATAATCTTTACTGCGTTCCTAATTTCAATATTATCAGCTACAGCACTAATCGGTCTTTTTGATGGATTTAAATTTATAATAGTAATTTTGGATTTATCGCTAACTATTTTCCCAAGCCATCTTCTGGGTCTAAAAGCGCTAATAGGCGCAATTGATATTTTTTTTGAATTTAAACTTAGTATAGGTCCATGTACAGATAGATTATATGCAGTACTACCAGCAGGTGTTGAAACTAAAATACCATCTGAAACTAATTTTTTAATAATATATTTAGAATTTGTTTTAATTGATAGATTCGCTGCTTGCCTGCTCTGTCTTAAAATTGAAACTTCATTAATAGCTAAACTTTTTTTTAACTTATTTTTACTTTTGGTTTTAACCATCATCTCTAAGGGTGAGATACTTACCAATTTTGCTCTGGATAAATTTTTTACAATTAATTTATTTGAGAATTTATTCATTAAAAAACCATAGTTTCCAGAATTGATCCCGTAAAAATATTTATTTGATTTTTTGTTTTTTTTTAAAGTTTGCAACATAAAACCGTCCCCACCTATAACAACCACTAGATTAGTTTTTTTTATAAATTCTTTTTCCAATATTTTAGTTAATTGTTTCTTTATTTTTAAGGACTTTAAATTTTTATCTGAAATGATTAATGGTTTATTCATTTTTTAAATGGTGCCCTCGGCCAGACTCGAACTGGCACTCCCAAAAGGGCAAGGATTTTAAGTCCTTTGTGTCTACCAATTTCACCACGAGGGCACATCGTTATTTTTATTGTTATTGTTAATATATTAATACATTAGAGTTTTAAAGTGGCAAAAATAATTAATTTATAGGCTAATTTAATAGTGTTTTAATAATTTTGTCTGCAATTAAAATATTTCCCTTTTTGTTAAAATGTATGTCGTTTTTGATATAATAATTCTTATACACTTCATCGAACCCCTTTTGATCAAAATAATTATTTAAATCTTCAAAATAATCAAAAAAATGATCACATTTAACTTCGCAAAATTTTTTCCACTCGCTCCTATAAAAGGAATTATTTTTTTGATTTAAAAAGTTTTGTGGCCAAGGATAAATAGCTAAACTAAATTTAATATCTTTTTTCTCTAGAATATAATAAATTTGATTTATATAAGTTTTAGTCTCTTTATGTATTTTTAGCACACTTTTATCATTGATTTTAAAGTTTTTTATATCTTTGTCGAGCCAAGATGTTTTGCGTTTAACACTTTCATCGAAAATAATTGTTGAGTTTTTTAATGGTTTTGCCTTTTTATTTACTGGCCCTTTTCTAATTTTTTTTACAACATAAAAATAGTAATTTGTAAATGGAAAATTTTTTTTAGACCATATTCTCCTTAGATCTTTTTTACTATGAATTATAGATTTTTTTTTTTTATCAAATTCATAAAATGCTTCATCATAATAATCACTTATATCTAAAAAAAGTATTACATGATCAAATGTTAAACCTTTATTTAAAAAGAAATTAAGTTTAGCCAAATGCAATTTAGGTGAATATGAGCTAACACCCATATTTGCAATTTTCGAACCTAATTTATTTTCAAAAATGCCGACAAATGTATTTTCATAATTTAACCCAATTCCTTCTGTAAATGAGTCTCCCATAAAACCAAATTTAAATTTTTTAGTTTTTGTAAAATTACAGTTTGATTTAAATCCCAAGTTATTAGTGCAGAATCTGTTGTTTTTTTCAATTCCTACAGATTTAATATTTACATTTTTTTTAAATGTATGGTGGTAAGTATCATTCCATACTCTGACTCTTTTATCATAAAATTCAGTCTCTTTAATATAAGGATCAATTAAATCTAATATTTTATTACCAAAGAAAAAATCAATTCCTAGAATTAAAATAAATGTTATGAGTAGAATCTTAAAAAATTCTTTACCTAACTTTGTAATTTTTTTTATAAAGCTCATGGTGATCTATTATATTTATTGAGCAATTTGAATTTCTAGTTTTTAATAGCCTATTAATATATCTAGACATACTCTAATTTATTTATAAATGGAAGAAGCTCATGCAAGTATGGACATCAGGATCCATTTTATTCGGATATCTTTTAAAATTAATATGAGTTCCTACCTCAGCATTATTCCAATGGGCTTTTCTGTCTAAAATTCTTCTTAATAATTTCAAATCTAATTTACAGTATAATTTTAAATCTTTATTTAAACCTTTAACAATAGGTATATTTTCATTATCAATTTCTATAAAAACGTTTGATTGTAATTTAATATTAAATTTTTCCACATTTTCAGATAATTTTTTAGCCGCTACATTTATATCTTTTAAAAGTCTATCTTTATTTGGAGGCTCATCTTTTTCATAATCATATTTTTTATCTTTTAAATTTTGAATATATTCTTTCATTTCATCCAAATTAATTCTTTGATATTTTTCAAGTTGTTTTTGACTTTTAATATCGTAAATTTGATTTTCTCTTAATGTTACAATTTTGCTATCATAATTTAAATTATCTTTTAAATAATCAGCGCACTCGTCCCAGGTAGTAGTACCTAAATAGGCATTTTTATAATAATTTTTACCACCAATCACATAAGATCCTGCAAAAGGAAGAACTGATTTAGGTTTTAAAATAGGAATTATTTCACATAGATGATCAAAATTTCTTTTTAAAATTCTTTTATTTTCATTAATTTTTTCTTCTTTTGTCAAGTTATCAAAACATGATGGATATGGTCCAGCGGCATTATAGTTAACCATAGCAAGGTCAATAGTTTTAAATTTATTTTTTAAAAATAAACAAGACTCTTTATCTGGAGTATTATCATTAAAATTTATAGCAGTTACATTATCATTATTTAAAACTAAAGCACTGTCTATTAAATTGCCTAGTAATGACTCTTCAAATATATGTTTTGAAAATGGCTTGTAAATAGTCAACTCAAATTCTTTAAATTTTATAGTCTGGTCATTTATAATTTCAATAAAATTATTAAAACCTTTTTTTATTAAATTTTTTTTAAGGAAATTTGGGCCCTCATTTAAAATAATTAATGGAATATTTTTGGGAAAATCAAAATTTCTATCATCAAAATGATCTGGATGAATGTGACTTACATAAATTGCATCTACATCTTGAATATCATCAAGTTTGGTTTTTAAAGGAGGGTAGTGATACCAGCTACCTTCAAAAACACCATCTACAATCCATGGATCGCAAAGAAGTTTAGTTCCGTCCGATCCTGTAAATACTCCGCCTGCATTTCCTATAAATTTAAATTTCATAAATATTAAACTATTAAGTTAATCCCGAAAGTCAATTGGACATTAATTCTGAAAATTTAATAAATTTTAAATTTATTGATAAACAGCTCTTAAAAGACCTTATTTTTTAAAAAAAAACTGGTATTTTTTGCTGTTATAATCATTAATATTAAAGATCATTCCTTTATCTGAAAATTTATTATCAATTATTCTTATATTTGCTTTATTTAAAACTTTCCATTGATTCTTTTTATAAAAATTAACCATTTTTTTTTTGCAAATTAAAAATGAAAAAAAATTTGATTGCTTAATGATAGTATTATTAAAATCCATTAATAATGTAGATAATTTTTTATTTCGAAAACTATTGTCTAAAGTTATTGTATCAAAAAGTAAATATTTTACTTTTTTTGTGGAGTTATTAATTTTACAAGTTCTTTGTCTTAATAATGTATAGCCAATCAATTTAGATTTAATATAAAATAAATTATGGATATCATTTTTTTTAATGTTCTTTTTAAACCATTTAAGTTGAGATTTAATTCCAAATTTCCACTCCATGTCTTTTAATTGACATATTGATTTAATTTGAACAGTTTTTAGCTCAGAATGGGTAATTGATATAAGTTGATAATTCATTAAGTAACAATATAGAATATTTATATTACTATTGAAATCCTATAAAGTATATTTATCAATGAAAAAAATATTAATTTATAACTCGGGTGGTGGTTTAGGTGACTCAATTCAAATTATTAGTTTAATCTTAAGTCTTCAAAATCATTTTAAAAAATCTAAATTTTTCTATTTAGGAGCACACACTAATCATTTTCAAAATAAACTTAAGGAATATGCTATAAAAATAACTACATTAAACTTGGATTTGAAGTACTTTGGATTTAGGTGGAGACACATATTCTTTGTTAAGAGAAAATTTAATCAAAAAAATCAAACTAAATTTGATTTAATTATAGATTTACAATCAAAATTTAGAAATTCATTAGTGCTGAAAAAAATTCCGCATACACATTTTTATTCTACAACATTTAGGAATTTTTTTTCCACAAAAAAAGTTATATTTAACTCTAAAGATCATATAGAAAATTTACGTATTTTTTTGGAGGAAAATATTAAAAAAATTAACTTTAATCATAATAATCTTCCTAAAAATTTAATAATTGAAGCTAAAAGATTGCTTCCAAAAACAAATTATGTAGGTTTTTCTGTGACACAAGGCAATGTTTATCGAAAAAAAAGTTGGTCAATATATAAATTTATATCTCTTGCGAATAAAATTTCTATTAAAAATAAAACTCCTGTTTTTTTTATTGAAAAAGAAAATGAGCAATTAATCGAAAAAGTTAAAAACCAAGTACCAAATGCTTTATTTCCAGAAACAAATTCAAATTTATCTTGTCCAGGTCTTGTTACTGCACTAGCTTCCAGATTAGACTCTGCAATCTCTATAGATAATGGTATTATGCACATGATTGGTTTAGCTAATATTCCAATGATAGTTTTATTTGGACCTACAAATTCTAAAAAATTTGCACCCAATAATACCAATACGAAAATACTAGACAGTAAAAAAATTTATAATTCTTCAAATATTGATAAGATAACTGTTGATGAAGTAAATGACTTACTTTAAATTTTTAAAACTTTTATTTTTTTAGATTTTGCTAGACTTAATAATTCTTTGTAAACATTTTTAAGTTTGTTTTGTGAAGATGATCTAGATACAACGGACACACCAATTTTACCTAATCTAAAAAAAGGGTAACTTCCTATATCTACAAATTTTTTATATTTTTTTTGTATTTGGCCTAATTTTTTAGAAATATTACTTTCAACTGTAAAAAGGTTTAAAGTTTTGCTGTGGGTCTTTGATCCTTTAATTAAATATCTTCTACAATTATCTATCATAGATTTTAAAATTGAAGGAACACCTGGGAGTACTAGTATATTTTTAATTACAAATCCTGGTGCTGCGCTAGATGGATTATATATTAATTTTGACCCCTTTGGCATCTTAGCCATTTTTTTTCTACCATCATTAAATTTTTTTTTTCCATAATAATGCTCTAAAATATTATGTGCTTCTTTATGGTATTCATATTTTACTTTAAAAGCTTTTGATATGGATTGAGAAGTTATATCATCGTGAGTGGGTCCTATTCCTCCAGTTGTAAAAACATAATTAAATTTTTTCGACAGTATTAAAACATTATCTATAATTGTTTTTTCCACATCTGGTATTATTCGTACTTCTCTAACAGTTATTCCGCACTTTGAATTTAACCATTCAGAAATAAAAGCTGTATTTTTATCTTGAGTCCTTCCTGATAATATTTCATTACCAATTATAAGAATTGCGGCATTTACTTTTTCTTTTTTTTTCTTCATAAAAGATATAATTATATATGAAATTTGATGATAAATTAATATCAGGTCAATTTATTAAAAGATATAAACGTTTTTTTGTTGATTTAAAAATAAAAGACAAAATAATTACAGCTCATTGCCCTAATACAGGCTCGATGTTAGGCTTGTTAAAAAATGGCAACAAAGTATGGCTGAGTAAATCTAACAACCCTAAAAGAAAACTAAAATACACTTTACAAATAATTGAAGACAAAAAATCTAAAGTTGGTATTAATACACATTTAACGAATAAAATAGTTTTTCACGCCCTTAATAATAATTTAATTAAAGAATTTGACAAAGATATAGAAATTAAACCTGAGGTTAAATTTGGTTCTAATACCAGGTTTGATTTTTTAATCAGTAAGAAAAATTACAAGGCATTTATAGAGGTAAAAAATGTAACCCTATCTAGAAAAGAAAACTTAGCAGAATTTCCCGATGCTGTTACCTCAAGGGGATTAAAACACATTAACGAACTTCTAAATGCAAGTAAAAAAGGATATGAAATTTTTTTGTTATTTTTAATTCAAAGGGATGATTGTAAATTTTTTAAGATTGCTGAAGATATAGACCTTAAATATTCAAATTTATTGTCTAGGGCTGTGAAGAAAAAGCTAAATATACTATGCTATGATTGTAAATTTTCATCAAAAGGAATAATACTTAATCAAAAAGTAAAATTCAAAATTTAATGAGTGATATTTATAAAGAGTCATTTGAAAAAACTAGAACAGCTGGATCTATTGCCGCTGCTGCATTAGACGAAGTAACAAAAATAATAAAGCCTGGAATATCGACAAATGAAATAGACAAAGTATGTTACGAATTTATTAATGATCATAATGCATACTCTGCACCTTTGTTTTATAGAGGTTTTCCTAAATCGTGTTGTACTTCAGCCAATCATGTTATTTGTCACGGCATTCCTTCTGATAAAATTTTAAAAGATGGAGATATAATTAATGTAGATGTGACTGCTTATAAAGATGGATGGCATGGTGACACTAGTCGTATGTTTAAGGTTGGAGAAATTTCAATCAAAGCAGAAAAATTAATTAACACGACCTATGAATCAATGATGAATGCAATTAAAATTGTAAAAGAAGGAATTCAATTAGGTGATATTGGCTCTACAATACAAACATATGTTGAAGCTAGAGGTTTTTCTGTTGTTCAAGATTTTTGTGGGCACGGTATTGGTCAAACTTTTCATAAAGAACCAAACATTCTGCACTATGGTGAGAAAGGAACTGGAGAACGAATAAAAGCTGGAATGATTTTTACTGTCGAACCAATGATAAATATTGGAAATTATGAAACAAAAATTTTAAATGATGGTTGGACCGCTGTTTCAAAAGATAAATCTTTGTCAGCACAATTTGAACATACAATAGGTGTAACAAAAGATGGTTTTGAAATTTTTACTCAATCAAATAAAGTAAATTAAAAATAAATGATAGAAAGATATTCAAGAAAAGAAATCAAAAACATCTGGGAAGATCATAATAAATATTCCATTTGGCTAGATATTGAATTAGCCGCTGCTGAAGCAATGGAAAAATTTAAGATTATTCCTAAAGGAGTTGTAAAAAAAGTCAAATCAAAGGCGAAAGTAAATGTAAAAAGAATTTTACAAATTGAAGATAAAGTTAAACATGACGTTATTGCTTTTTTAACTTCTATAACTGAAAAGGCAGGTAAAGAGGCGCGATACTTACATAAAGGTATGACTTCATCTGATGTTTTAGATACTTGTTTTAATTTGCAATTAAAACAATCTGGTGAAATACTTTTAAAGGATATTAAACAATTATTACAATCTATAAAAAAACAGGCTATTAAACATAAGTACACATTATGCATTGGAAGAAGTCACGGTATTCATGCCGAACCAATTACTTTTGGTTTAAAAATGTTATCTTTTTATCAAGAATTTTTAAGAAACCAAAAACGTTTGGAAGACTCAATTAAGGAAATTTCAACATGCGCAATTTCTGGTGCTGTAGGAACCTTCGCAAATATTGATCCAAGAGTCGAAAGTTATGTTGCTAGAAAATTAAAATTAGAAGTTGAACCAATATCTACTCAAGTAATTCCTAGAGATAGACATGCTCAATTTTTTTTAACTCTGGGAATTATTGCAAGCTCTATAGAAAGATTTGCTGTTGAAATAAGGCATCTTCAACGGACAGAAGTCCTAGAAGTTGAAGAATTTTTTGGAAAAAAACAAAAAGGATCTTCAGCTATGCCACACAAGAAAAATCCAATCTTAAGTGAAAACTTAACAGGATTAGCTAGATTAATAAGATCTTGTGTAATCCCTGCTCTAGAAAATGTAGCTTTGTGGCATGAAAGAGATATTTCACATTCTGCTGTTGAGAGAAATATAGGCCCGGATGCTACAATAGGACTAGATTTTGCTCTTAGCAGATTAAGTAATGTTGTAAAAAATTTGAATATTTATCCAAAAAATATGAAAAAAAATTTAGATATAACGAATGGTATTTTTTTTTCTCAAAGAGTTTTACTTGAACTTACAACGGTAGGTTTTACAAGAGAAGTATCTTATAAAATAGTGCAAAAAAATGCTATGCAAGCATGGAAAGAAAATTCTTCATTTTACGATAAAATTATTTTAGATAAAAAAATTACAAATAAAATACCTGTTAATAAACTAAAAAAGTTATTTGATTTTGGTTACCATACAAAAAAAATTAATATAATTTTTAAAAGAAGTCTGAAAAAAAAATAAAATGATTAAAGGAAAAAAATTATATGAAGGAAAGGCAAAAATCCTTTATGAAACAAAGGATAAAAATTTAGTTATTCAACATTTTAAAGATGATGCTACAGCTTTTAATAATTTGAAGAAATCTAGTGTTGTTGGCAAAGGAGTTCTTAACAACAGAATTTCAGAATACATTTTAACTAACCTTTCACAGTGTGGGATAGAAACGCATTTGATTAAACGCATAAATATGAGAGAACAGCTTATTAAAAAAGCTGAGATTTTTCCAATAGAATTCATTGTTAGAAATATTGCCACAGGTTCTTTAACAAAAAGACTAGGTATTCCTGAAGGTACAATTTTAGAGAAACCATTGCTAGAGTACTGCTTTAAAAAAGATGAATTAAATGACCCTATAATTTCTAAAGAACATATCTACGCATTTGGTTGGGCAAATGAGGATGAAATTAATTCTATTGATAAAACAACTTTAAGGATAAACGATATACTTCTCGGGTTGTTTAGAGGAATAGGAATTAAACTTGTTGATTTTAAAATTGAATATGGAAAAATTTGGAACAAAGACATAGAAAAAAATGAAATTATTTTAGCAGATGAAATTAGTCCAGATACATGCCGCCTTTGGGATTCAAAAACTGAAAAAAAATTGGATAAAGATAGATTTAGAAAAGATTTAGGTAATATTATTCAAGGATACCAAGAAGTAGCTAGAAGACTAGGTATCATGCCTGAAGAAACAAATATTAGTGAAGTTAATTTTGGTAAAACTGCGTCTATAAAATTTAAAAAAAAATAATTTGAAATTTTCAATAACAGTCACTCTTAAAAAAGATGTATTAGATCCACAGGGAAAAGTAGTACAAAATACTTTAGTCAATTTAGGTATGAATTTAAAAAATATCAGACAAGGCAAATACTTTGAAGTTGAAGTTGAAGAAAAAGATCAAATAAAAGCAGAAAGAGAAGTTAACGAAATGTGTAAAAAACTTTTAGTAAATCTTATTATTGAAGACTTTAAAATTAATAAAATATAATGAAATCATCTGTAATTGTTTTTCCAGGCTCTAATTGCGATAGAGATATAGCCGTAGCGTTAGAAAAAATGCAATTTAAAAACCAAATGATTTGGCATAAGGAAACAAAGCTTCCAAAGTCTGACTTAATTGTATTACCAGGAGGTTTTTCTTATGGTGATTATTTAAGATCAGGAGCTATTGCAGGAAAATCATTAATTATAGATGAGGTTATTAAAGCAGCAAATAATGGTTGTTTAGTTCTTGGTATTTGTAATGGCTTTCAAATTTTGACTGAAACTGGTTTATTAAAAGGCACTCTATTAAGAAACAAAAATTTAAAGTTCATCAATAAAGATATTCGAGTGAAAGTAATGAATAATGAAACAAAATTTTCTAATAAATATAAAAAAAATGAAGTTTTAAAAATTAATATAGCTCATAATGAAGGAAATTTTTTTACTGATGATAATCATTTAAGAGATTTAAAAGAAAATAATTTAATAGCTTTCAAATATTGCAATGAAAAAGGGAATGTTGATGACCAATCAAACCCTAATGGGTCATTAGAAAATATTGCTGGAATTTATAACTCAAAAAAAAATATTTTAGGTATGATGCCTCATCCAGAAAGAATGGTTGATAAATTAATTTCAAATACGGATGGAATAAACTTATTCTCAAGTTTACTTAATTAATATTAATGAAAATTTCTAATAAAATAATTGAAAGTCATGGTTTAAATACTCAAGAATTTAAAGATATTAAAAAGTTGTTAAAAAGAGAGCCAAATTTATTAGAACTTGGAATTTTTTCTGCTATGTGGAATGAGCATTGCTCTTATAAATCTTCAAGATTGCATCTTAAAAAACTACCTACTAGGGGTAAACAAGTTATACAAGGACCTGGAGAAAATGCTGGTGTAATTGATATCGAGGATAATGATGCAATAGTCTTTAAAATAGAAAGTCACAATCACCCCTCTTTTATAGAACCTTATCAAGGTGCTGCTACAGGTGTTGGAGGGATTTTAAGAGACGTATTTACAATGGGTGCAAGACCTATTGCTCTTTTAAATTCAATACATTTCGGTTCACCTTCACACCCTAAAACTAAAAGTTTACTAAATGGTGTTATTTCAGGCATTGGAGGATATGGAAACTGTATTGGTATACCAACTGTCGCTGGTGAGACAAAATTTGATGAAACATATAATGAAAACAATTTAGTAAATGCAATGGCAGTTGGCCTGGTTCAAAAAGATAAAATTTTTTATTCAAAAGCAGAAGGATTAAATAAATCTGTTGTTTATGTTGGGTCAAAAACAGGTCGTGATGGAATACATGGTGCGTCTATGGCTTCTGCTGAATTTGATGAAAATACAGAAGAAAAAAAACCAACTGTTCAAGTTGGTGATCCTTTTACAGAAAAATTATTAATGGAAGCATGTTTAGAATTAATGAAAGACAATTCTATAATTTCTATTCAAGATATGGGTGCAGCAGGATTAACCTCTTCAAGTGTAGAAATGGCATCAAAAGGATCGTTAGGTATCGAGCTTGAGTTAGATAAAGTCCCCTGTAGGGAAGAAAATATGACACCCTATGAAATGATGTTATCTGAAAGCCAAGAACGTATGTTAATAATTTTAGAGGACAATAAAGAAAAAGATGCAAAAAAAATATTTGATAAGTGGGATCTTGACTTTGTTGTTATTGGCAAAACAACAAATACTAATAATCTAACGTTAAAATTTAATGGTAAGGTTGAAGGTGAAATACCTATTGAAGCATTGGCGACAAAAGCTCCAATATATGATCGTAAGTGGGTAAGAAAAAAAATATTAAAAAAAAAAATTGAATTTAAAAATTTAAAAAAAATTAAAATTGAAGATGCTTTATTAAAAATCTTATCATCACCTAATCACTCAAATAAAAGCTGGATTACTAATCAATATGACCAAGATGTAATGTGTGACACAGTGCAAAGATCTGGTTCAGATGCAGCGATAATAAGAATTCATAATAAAGATAAAGCTATAGCGGTATCTGTAGACTCATCAGCTAACTATTGCAAATCACACCCAATTACAGGAGGAAAGCAAATAGTCTGTGAAAATTGGAGAAATTTAATTTCTGTAGGAGCCAAACCGCTAGCAATAACAAATTGTTTAAATTTTGGTAATCCGGAGAATGAAAATGTTATGGGTGAATTTGCAGAATGTTTGGAAGGAATTAAAGAGGCTTGTGAATTTTTAAATTATCCGGTCGTTTCAGGTAATGTCTCGTTTTATAATGGAACAAATAAAAAAAATATTAACCCAACACCTGTAATCGGTGGAGTTGGATTAATAAATAAATTATCTAAACCCATGAGTCATAATTTTAAAAAAGAACAAAGTGTAATAATTTTACTTGGAAAAACATTTGGACATCTTGAACAAAGTTGTTTTTTAAAAGAAAACTATTCAATTATAGATGGTATGCCTCCTGAAATAAATCTTTTAAATGAAAAAAATAATGGAGAAAATATTTTAAAGTTAATTCAAAATAACTTACTTCTGTCGGTACATGATATTTCAAGTGGTGGTCTGATTGTTGCTTTAAGTGAAATGTCAATATCTTCTAATTATGGTATAAAAATTCAAAAACCTAAAAAATTAGCAAATTTATTTGAATATTTTTTTGGTGAAGATCAGGGTAGGTATATTTTAGAAGTCGATATTAACAATCTAACAAAAACTGAGAAGATTCTTAAAGATAATAATATTTACTACGAAAATATCGGTTTTACTCAAAAAGATTTCTTCGAAATTGAAGGAGAGATAAAAATTAACGTCAAAGATTTGGCTAAAATTAACAATGAATGGTATAATAATTACTAATGCCTTTACCAGTAGATGAAATAAAAAAGTTAATTAAAGAATCTATTCCTGATGCTTCAATTGAAATTAAGGACTTGATGGGCGATAATAATCATTATGCAGCGACAATTAAGTCTTCGAAATTTAATAATATAAGTAAAATAGAGCAACACAAGCTAGTATATAAATCATTAAAAGGTAAAATGGGAAATGAATTACATGCTTTATCAATAACGACAGAAGGAAAATAATGGAAATAAAAGAAAAGATAAAAGATTTAATTAATAATAATGATGTTTGTTTATTTATGAAAGGAACTCCTGATGCACCTCAGTGTGGATTTTCAATGGCAGTCTCTAATGTTCTTAAGCATTTAAATGTAAATTTCAAAGGTATTAATGTTCTTGAAGATGAAAATTTAAGACAAGGTGTAAAAGATTTTAGTGATTGGCCTACAGTACCTCAGCTCTATGTGAAAAAAGAATTTGTTGGTGGTTGTGATATCGTTAAAGAAATGTTTGAAAAAGGTGAATTAAAAAAACTCTTTGAAGAAAAAAATATTATTTAATTTAGTATTTTTTTATAAAACAAATATTTGAATCTCTTAAATTTCCATTTTCAAAAATGATTTCTTTAATTGAGTCCATTAAGTATTTTTGATTTTCTTCATTTACTAATGATGATTTAGAAAACTTTTTATTTTTAATATTTTTCAAAAATTCATCTACCAAAATATGCTCTACATTTCTATTGTACTCGTAGTAGTTAGGATGCATAAAATCCTCAATAACGAAAATTCCATTATCATTTAAATTTTTAAAAAATAAATTTAAGCTTAATAAAATATCTTTTAAATTGTGAGACCCATCATCTATAATTAAATCAAATGAATTAAATTTGTGCGTAATAAATAGCTTTTGCAATATTTTTTTAATTTTTTTTTTATTGTTAATATCAACACCATAGACGTTAATTTTTTTTGACATATATATGAAATTTGAAATATTTACATCGAAGCAAAAAATATTCGCATTGGGAAAATATTTTGTGAAAGCTGCTGCTGAGGCACCAGCATAAGAGCCAATTTCCAAAATATTAATTTTTTTATTCCTTAGGTGTTGTAGATGATTAACATAAAAGTTAGAATAGCCGTGACCCTGTCTATCGCCTTTTTTAAAAAAATTAGCTTTGTCGCTTCCATAATAATGGAACAAATCATCAAGAGATTTTTTACTTAAATTATCTCCATCAATAGAGATTTTTTTTTTTAATTTATAAATTATACTTCTTTTGAGTAGGCTAAGAAAATTCAATTATCTTGAGTAATATTCAATTACTAAACTAGGTTCCATTACGACAGGAAAAGGAACTTCCGAAAATTTTGGAACTCTTACTAATTTGGCTGTTTTATTTTTATCATCAAGTTGAATATATTCAGGTACTTCTCGTTCTTTACTTTGTAAAGATCCATCAATAACAGTAAGTTTTTTTGATTTTTCTCTAACTTCAATTAAATCTGTATCATTAACAACGTAACTAGCAATATTAACTCTTTTTTTATTAACTGTTATGTGACCGTGATTAATCATTTGTCTTGCTGAAAAAACTGTTTGTGCAAACTTAGCTCTATAAATAACTGTGTCGAGCCTGCTTTCAAGTAGAGCAATTAAATTTTCTGTTGTATCGCCTCTTTTAGATAAAGCTTTTCTATAAATATTTCTAAATTGTCTTTCGTTAATATTTCCATAATAAGCTTTTAATTTTTGTTTAGCCTGCAATTGTATGCCGTAATCTGTAGGTTTTCCTCTTTTATTTTGTCCGTGTTGCCCTGGAGGGTAAGCTCTTGAGTTAAATGGACTTTTAGGTCTACCCCAAATGTTTGCTTTTAATCTTCTATCTACTTTATGTTTAGATTTTAGTCTTTTAGTCATGTGTAATAAGAATGTGTTTACAGGGTTTCAGGTCTATTTGTCAATTATGGTTTAATGTTTTTTTTGCTTAAAGAGCTAATAATACTAGCTAAAATCCTTAATTCTTTGTCATTTGGCTCAAGCCTGTAAATTAGATTATTTATATTTAGTATCATTGACTGCTTCTTCTCTGCCGGGAGAAAAAAGTCCTTAGTTTCAAGCAACTTTAGCAAATGTTTTACTAGAGAGTTTATTTTTGATTTTGAAGAAATTTTGATATTTTTACTACTTTTATCAAATAATTTCTCGTTAAATATTTTAAATATCTCATAACAAATAATAGTTAACGAATGAGATAAATTTAATGATTTAAACTTAGATGAAGTTGGAATTTGTAAAACATAATTTGAAAAAGATAAATCTTCATTGGAGAGTCCCGAAGCTTCAGGTCCAAACATTAAACCAAAATTAGAATTTTTTTTCTTTTTAACCAACTTAACAAAATTATTTAAAGAAATATGTTTTTTATTTATATCTCTTCGTCTAGCACTTAAAGATATAATAATATCAAAAGTACTGATCGCTTTATTGGTTTCATTGTAAACTTTGGCTTTATTTATTATGTCAAATGCACCAACAGAAGTTGCTTTTGCCTTATGATTGGGAAAATGTATTTTTGGAGAAACTATATGAAGTTTAGTAAAACCAAAATTTTTCATTGATCGAGCACAAGAGCCGATGTTCTCTCCCAGTTGTGGTTTTACTAAGATAAATCCAAATTTATTTTTCATTTAAATTAGCAGGAGCTTTTTCTTTATAAAGTTTATAATCCAAACTATCTATCAATGCTTTAAAAGATGCTTCGATAATATTGGGAGAGACTCCAACAGTAAACCAGCTAACACCACTTTTATCCGTACTTTCAATCAAAACTCTTGTAGTTGCTTCTGTACCTGTATTTAAAATTCTTACTTTATAATCTAATAATTTTAAATCTGAAAAAAAATTATAATATTTTTCAACCTTTTTAAAATTTGATCTAATTGCATTATCTAGGGCATTGACTGGACCATTACCTTCACCGTTGCATTCAATTTTTTTTCCATCAATAAGAAAAACAACATTAGCTTTTGTGGAAATCTTATCAGATTTTGAAACATTTACATTATAGCTTTCTACTTTTAAATATTCTGGGACTTTGCCAAGTAAACGATTAGCAAGTAATTCAAATGAAGCGTCAGCTCCATCATATGAGTATCCACTAAATTCTCTTTCCTTAACTTTGTCTAAAATTTTTTTTACGTTAGGATCATTAGAATTAATTTTCACACCATAATTTTCTAGTCTTGATAAAATGTTTGATCTACCAGCTTGATTAGAAACGATGATATTTCTATGGTTTCCTATTAACTTAGGGTCCACATGTTCATATGTTTTAGGGTCTTTCTGAACGGCTGAAACATGCAAACCACCTTTATGTGAAAAAGCTGAGGCACCTACATAAGGCAAGTTTTTATTAGGTTTTCTATTTAAAATTTCATCAAGTAATCTCGAACATTCGGTTAAAGAAGATAGTTTTTCTTTATTTATGTTTAGTTCATATTTATCTTTAAAAGATTTTTTTAACGAAAGGGTTGGTATCACCGACATTAAATTAGCGTTACCACATCTTTCTCCAAGGCCATTGATCGTTCCTTGTATCTGTCTAACACCAGCTTGTATTGCTGTTAAAGAATTCGCTACAGCATTCTCGGTATCATTATGTGCGTGAATTCCTAAGTTTTTACCAGGAATAATTTTTGTAACTTTAGAAACTATTTCTCCTACTTCGTGTGGAAGGGTGCCACCATTAGTATCACATAAGACTAACCATCTAGCTCCTTGATCAAAAGCTTGTTTTAGGCAATCCAAAGCATAACTTGGATTAGATTTGTATCCATCAAAAAAATGTTCAGCATCGAACAAAAATTCTTTTCCATTTTTTATAATGTGTTTAGCAGTTTCCTTAATGTTTTCTAAATTATCTTCATTATTAATGCCTAGTGCAATTTTAACATGAAAATCCCAAGCTTTACCGACCACACAAACAGCAGGACAAGGTGCGTTTACTAAAGGTGATAAAGATGGATCATTTTCTGCACTCCTACCTGTTTTTTTTGTCATTCCAAACGCTGTAAAAATACTTCTATGTAAGTTTAAGGGTTTTGAAAAAAATTCAGTGTCTACAGGATTTGCTCCTGGCCACCCACCTTCAATATAATCTACACCAACTTCAGACAAAACTTTTGCTATTTTATTTTTATCTTCAACTGAGAAATCAACACCTTCAGTTTGAGCTCCATCTCTTAAAGTAGTGTCAAAAATAA
>Ga0233444_10002470_pt1 | contig 19454 bp, 18 predicted proteins | sample SI_124_October20_6_FD_182792 | JGI IMG/M metagenome (GOLD analysis project Ga0233444, IMG submission 182792) | Seawater microbial communities from Saanich Inlet, British Columbia, Canada - SI_124_October2016_10_MG | ecosystem: Environmental > Aquatic > Marine > Inlet | place: Canada: British... | reverse complement strand
CTTTGATTTTTTGTATTTTATTTTTTTTAAAAAAAAAAACACCATTTGATTTATTATTTTTAAGTTTAGCTCCCAGCACTACAATTGAATTTTTTTTTAATTCATCACCTACTTTTTTAATATCTTGTAGCTTTATGAAGGGAGCATCTGCCATCATTATAACTACATCATTTTTTATTTCTTTATTTTCATTATAAAAAACTTTAAGAGCATGACCTGTGCCTAATTGTTTCTTTTGGTTAAGAAAATTTATATTTTTATATTTTGTACGAACTTCATTTAGATCTTTATTAATTAAAACATTAATTTTTTTGGGTTTTAATTTTTTGGCTTTTTGTATTGTTCTATCCAGAATTGTTTTTCCCTTAACAATCTTCAAAAGTTTAGGTAATTTAGACTTCATTCTAGATCCTTTACCAGCGGCTAAAATTAATATTTCAAAACTCGACATCAATTAAATTAAATCTGAATACTTTAATAAATCACCTTTCTTTTTGGACCGCTTAATTCTTCTACCAACAATATTTTTGTATTCAAAGGGGTTAATTCCTATAGCTGGACGCAACATAATAAGATCATCATCTTTTAATTTTGTGTTTTTTTTTATGTCCTTTTTTAAAAAAATACTTCTTCTTGCGTTCTTTCTAGAAATAATTTCAGATTTTAAAAATGTTTTATTTTTTTCCCCAAGGGTTTTTTTGGCATTATCTAAGTTTTTAAAGAAGATTTTTAAATCATTTTTATTAAAAGAGTGGAAATGATCATTACCTTTTTTATTTTTATTTGTTGTAAAGTGCTTTTCAATATATCTAACACCCATTATGTATGAATAGATTAAAATATTGTGACTATCTTTAGGTATTGTGTGATCTGATAAACCAATAATTGGCCATATATTCCTTAAATCTGAAATCATATTCAAATTTGCATTCTCTTTTTGAGTTGGGTAATTTAATATACAATGAAGAAGTATAATCTTTTTTGTTTTTTTTTTTATTACATCTAGTGCTTTTTTGATTTCAGTTTTTGTAGAAGCGCCTGTAGATAATATTACAGGCCTTCTTGTATCTGCAACCTTTTTAATTAATGGTAAATTAGTAATATCCGAGGATGATATTTTAAAATATTTAACTTTATTTTTAAAGAAATTGACACTGTCTAGGTCAAAGGGTGTAATTATAAAATCAATCTTTATTTTTTTACAATAATTAATTATCTTTTGGTAATCTTGAAAATTAAACTTGTCAAATTTTTGATATAGTTTTAGTTGGCTATTTTCTGCCTCTTCTTTTTTATCCCAGTACGCACCTGCATATTTTGAGGCTAATTTTTCTGCTTTATAGCACTGTAGTTTTACTGCTTGAGCACCCCCATCTTTTGCATCTTTAATGCACTTATAGGCTTTTTTTAAATCCGCTTCATGATTTACACCAATCTCTGCTATAAAATACATAAGTTTATTTATTTAATAATTTAGAAAATTTATTTACTAACTTTTTATTTTTAGATCTATTTGTTCCATGTTGTCTATATCTATACATACTTAGTGGAATTCTTGTAATCTTATATATTTTCATAAATTTTTTTCTAAGTGCCTCTTCCTCTGCATACTTAAATTTTTCATCATATAGTCCAATATCTAACAAATGCTGCATTCTAAACATTATTCCACATGCAATAGGTTTTTTTTCACTATTAACATCTTCTATGGCATTTTCACGAAAATCAGTGATGGTGTAGTCACATGAAACAGCATCAATATTTTTATTTAGGTATAAAAAAGTAGACATGATATTTAGAAAATCCTCTTGAACCCAGTCATCAGAATCTACTCTTACAGCAAAAGAGCCCTTACAAGCTTTCAATCCAATATTTAAGGAGGCCGGAAGTCCTAAATTTTTTTTATTCTTGATTATTTTAATATTTGAGTTTTTTTGTTTTTTAACTTCATTTAAAGAAAAATCACTAGAACAATCGTCAATAACAATTATTTCATAACTATTTTTTGAAATAGATTGATTTTTTAATGATCTCAGACATCTTCCTATATATTTTTGAGTGTTGAACACTGGTATTATGACTGATATAAAAAAATTTTGCTGCATAAATAAACTTATCATAAAAAAACAAGTAAATGAAAAAAAAAATTTTAATCACAGGTGGTTTTGGATTCATTGGTAGTAACTTAGCCAGTTATTTTTTAAGTGAAGGGTATAGAGTTATAGTGATTGATGATCTTTCGGTGGGAGTTAGGTCTAATTTAAAAAAACACAAAAACTTGATTTTTATTAAAAAAAGAATTCAAGATATACTGAGCATAAAAATTAATCAAAAAATTGATGTATGTATACATTTAGCTGCAAAAGCTGAAATTTTAATTAACAAAGAAAAGGAAAATAAATATTTTGATGACAATATTGTAGGATTACAAAGTGTATTAAAATTTTGTGCACAAAAAAAAATTGAAAAATTTATTTTTGCATCATCTGCGTCAGTATATGGTGACACCAAAAACTTAAAGGTAAAAGAAAATTTCAAACTTAAGCCACTTCATTATTATGCTTACTCAAAATTTATTGGTGAAAAAATGGTTGAGAATTATTCAAAAATAAATGGTTTTAAATTTTTTATATTAAGATTTTTTAATGTTTATGGGCCAAATTCTAATGCTGTTGTTGCTAGGTTTTTAGCGCAATATTTACAAAAAAAAAAAATTACTATTTATGGTAATGGAAAGCAAAGTAGAGACTTTATTAATATTAAAGATATCTATGGAGCAGTTAAAAAGATTATCAACATGAAAATACAATCTAATATTTTTAATTTGGGCTCATCAAAATCATTAAAAATTGAAAGATTAAAAGACTTGATATCATTAAATGCAGATTTTATAAAATTAGATAAAAGATTTGATGATATAGAAGTTTCTATTGCAAATATAAAAAAAGCAAAAAAAATACTAAAATGGGAGCCCAAGGTAGATTTTAAAAAAGGACTACAAGAAATGAATCAAAAAGATTATCATCGACTTTCAAAATTAAAATTAGGCACAATAAATCAACAAAAAAAATTGATTTCTAGATTTAACAAAAAAAAATAATGAGAGTTTTTGGTGATGATGGTTTTAGAGATATATTTGGTAAAGGTTTTTTAAGTAAAAAATTTTTAAATTTTTTTTTTTCAAATTTGAATGTTTTTTTAAAGTCAGCAAAAATTAAAAAAGTGATTATTGGGTATGACACCAGAATTAGCTATAAAAAAATAATTTCAATAATATTAACCAACTTTAACTTTTCTGGTGATATAGAAATTTTAGATAAGCCAGTACCAACTCCTTGCGTTAGTTATCTATCTAGAAAAAAAATAAATACCTTTTTTATTATGATAACCGCTTCACATTTTGATAAAAAATTTAATGGTTTTAAGTTTTTTTATAAAGGTAAAAAACTAACAAAAAAATATGAAAAAGATATTTTAAAATCAAAAATTATAAAAAAAAAAGAAGAGACTAATAAGCGAATTAAAGTAAGGTATATAAAAGATTACTATTTATATGAAAATTATTTAAATAATAATTTTAAAAACGAAAGATCAACAAAAAATATTTTATTAGATTTTGCTTATGGTAGCGCATCATCAATGATTGGAAATATTAAATTTTTTAAGAACATAGATAAGATTAAATATTCGTATAATTATAACAATATTAACTTTAAATGTGGTTCAAATTTTTTTGAAAAAAATTTAGAAAATAAAAAATACAATAGATATGACTATGTAATAGCTTTCGATGGTGACGCTGATAGAGCTGTTTTTTATAAAAGACAATATGGAATTATAGAAAGTGAAAAAATGTGTATAATTTTTGCAAAGTTTCTTAAATCTAAAAGTGTAATTAGCACAAATATTTCAAGTCCAGACTTGAAAAATTATCTAAATGATAATCAAATAAAATGCTACCAAACACAAGTAGGTGATAGAAATATTACCGAATTACAAAAAAAAAAATTATCTAAAATTGGCTTTGAAACCAGTGGTCATTATTCATTTAATAATTATATGGATGGTATTTTTGCAGCAGGATTATTTATTGATATTTTAAAAAAGAATGAAGATTTGATCAATAAAACGTTAAGTATTAAGTTTAGATATAAACTTCACAAATTAAATTTTAACGAAAAAAAAATTCAATTATTAAAAAAAATTAAATTTAATAAATACAAATATCTAAAAGTATTAGTAAGAAAATCTATTTGGAGTAATATTTTTAGAATATATTTTTTTTATTTAAAAAATAATCAAGCGCAATTTTCTAAGTTGCTTTCTCAAGTTAAAAAATTATTAAAATAATAATCAAAAAAACAAGGTGAATATAACTCATCAACATGAGGAAATTTAATGATTTTTTTTAAATTTTTATTCTGATTATTAAAACTTAATTCATCAAATAAACTGTTCTCTAAATTAGAAAATAAGATAATTTTATTATTATGAGAATCAAATTTTTCTAATTCTGATAAAACATCATTCTGAAATCCAGTTCTATCTATATTTGCTGCAAAAACTAATAATAATGCTTCGGATGAAATGTCTATATGTTTGTGGTTTTCAATTACATCATAAGCAACAGTTCTGTTTAATTTTTTTGACAAAAAGAGAGCGTATTTTTTTGCTGAAAGGTAATTTATACCACTTCCTAGGCATTTTATGTTATTAAATAGTTTAAAATAATTGCTTAAGTTAAGCATATATTTTTTTTTGTTATCGTTCAAAAATTTAATACTTTTGTGAAATTTTATTTCATTTATCTTAGTAAAATTATTAGGTTTTAAAAATAATTTCAGAATTTGATAAAAATTTATATTGTCTAAATTCACAGTATTTTTTTTATAATTTAATTTATTTTTGCCAAAATTAATCAATGTATTATCGTTTTCTAAGTTATTATTTTTTAAATCATTATTAGTGAAAAAAAAATTTTTATTAGTTTTGTATTGCTTGTTACAATTTTCAATAATGTTACATAAATAATATTTATTTATTTCATTTTTATTATTTGAATTAATATAAATATTTTTTTTTAAAATATTAAATAAATCATTAAATTGTTTTTTATTAAAATAATTATTAACATCTTCTTTTTTATGAATATATTTTTTTTCTACTTTTTTACTTTTTGTTCTCAAAGCACCAACAGTAATAGTTTTTGCTTGATGCTTTATAGCATCAATAGGTCTTCTAAGTTTTTCTGATATTTTTTTTCTTATAAAGATATCTGATTTATTTTTTAATTGATTTAAATCAAACTTATCATAAACATAATTTATTACTTTTTTATCCTTATGTAGGTTTTTTTTATTTGAAACTATATCAATATTTAAAGCCACATGATGGGCTATAAGTTGGAGTCCTATAGAGCTTTCAATTGTATTTTTAATAATTTCTTTTGATTGAATTTTAATTAATTTTTTATTTTCAGCCAATGGAATATTTGAATTTGAAATTGCCACAAGAAAACTTCTATTTTGTAGTAAAATATTTTTTCCGTTAGTTCCTATATAAAAAACTAAACAATTATCTATTTTGAATTGATTAAATTGGTCAATTGTAAAGTATGGTATAGATTTGTAACAACATTCTGAAAGTTTAATTCTTAGCTCTAATGCTGTAAAGGCATTAAAAGAAGCATCATAAACTACTGCCCAATTTTTATAATTAATTGGTTTAAGGTTTATATTCTTTATATTATGAGATATTTTTTTTACTGAAGACTTTATAAAATCTGAGTAAAATAATTTTTTAATTTTGTTTATAAAATTTTTATCATTTTTGTTGATGATCGACAATACCTGCTCAACCATTATGTACCCCATTATCAAATGACAAGTATAAGTTTTTGTTGAGGGGACTGAAAGTTCAACATCTCTTCCGTTTCCAAGATATAAATTTTTATCTACAATATAAGTAACATCACCGAGTTTTTTATTAACTATTGAAATTGTATAGGCGCCTCTTTTTCTTGCCATTTTGGCAAAGATATTTGTATCGATAGTTGTGCCTGACTGAGCTAGGACAACTATTATGGTGTCACTCATATCATTTTTTAGATAAAAACCACTTCCTTCACTAGCAATAGTCGCCTCAACTTTAATGTTATAAATATTATTATGTTTTAGGGAGTTGGATAAATATTTTGAAATACCGACAGCTGCAGTGTAGCAGCTACCCATTCCAGTAAAAATAAAATTACTTATTTTTCCTGTTTTTAATCTTTTTAAAGTTTTGGCATTAAATATTTTTAAATCTTTAATTTTATCATTTTTAATATCAATATTATTTATAATTGTTCTTTTTATAAATAAATCAGTATCATTAATTTCCTTTAAAAAATAAGAACTAAAGTTTTTTTTACTTAAATCTCTTGTTGATAAATCACTAAATTTATAAGTATTAAATTTTAGTATTTTTTTATTATTTGATAAATTTTCTAATTTAAATTTTGCATTATCTTTGATAATATTAAATTTATCAGATCTATTTATTAAACCATAAACATCAGAAGCTAAAATAGGATTTCCATCATAGTCTTCAGAGATATAGAGGCCTTGAGAACCTTTTTTATAAATTTTAACACTATCAGGGTTTTTAAAGCTGTGTAGTAATATTACAAAAGAGCCTTTTAATTTTGTAATTTTTTTAGTTTTAAAAATGTAAGGCAGGATACTTAAATCATTGGAACATTTTTTATCAATATCATTATTGGATTTAATTGATTTTTTGAGAATATTATAATTTGTAATATCACCATTCATTGAAAAAAATTTTAAATTTTTTTTATCTTTAGCAATTAATGGATGACAATTATTTAGATTTACTTTTCCTACAGTAGCCCACCTTGTATGAGTTAAAAAAATAACCTTTTCAGAATCTAAAAATTTTATTTTTTTTAATAAATTGGAATTAAAGAGTTTTTTAATTAATTTATTTGAATTTTCACCAGTATAGCCAATTCGATTAGCTACTTTTATTGTAATATTAATATATTCTTTTTTTCCTAAATTAATTTTGTTAAAGGATAAATCATCAGCATTATTTTTTTTTGGATAAAAAATGTTACTTTTTTTACCTAACTTAATGGTAAAACTTATGGAAGCTGAATCTCTACCTCTTGTTTCCAGGTAATCAATATTTTCTATTTCTAATAAAAAGTTATACAAAAATAAAATTAATTGTTTGGATAAAATTATTTTATTGTCACTAATTATTTTCAAAATTATTTTATTTCTTTCAAATAATTCATGATTTATAATCCAAATAATATCGTCAATTATTTCAAAATTTTTATTATTTCTTTTTTTACTTAATTCTAATATAATTTTTTGAAGTTTTAATTTGAAGCTGTTTTCTTTGTAAAACCCAAGTTTCAAATAAGTTTTTGTTGATCTTAATTTTTTTACTTCTTTATAACATTCATAAAAATTACCACTCTTAATTAATCCAAATATCTTTATAAGATTGTTTTGGTTTTTAATCTTGGGGTTTAAATTTATGATAGAACCTGATATGCCACACATACGATATTTATTAAATTAGGAGTATTTATATGATAAAACAAAATAAGTTAAAGGTAAAAAAATATTTACAAGCCATTAACAAAATTGAAAAAGCTAGATCTAAAAATAATATTAATTGGATGGATATACTTAGGGTAGCTTTAAACCATGCACCAGATAAAACTATTAAGCTAATGAAAAAAATTAATAAAAAGGATCAAAAAATAAGTAGTCTTTTTAATAAAATAAAATAAATCTTATTTTATTTTATTAAAAGAAATAGGCTCACCCACTTCTATATTTTTACTGGCTTTTTTTCCTATTATTTTATCAAAAAATTTTGGTTTCATTCCAAAGCCTGGCCTAATCACTCTAACATTTTTTTTTGTAATCTTTTCATTTTTTGAAATATTTTTACATGCATAAATAGATCTAGAAAATTTTTTATAAAGCTTTTCGCCCCTGGGTATTTCGTCTTTAATTTTTCCAATTGATTTCCAGACAAGTTTTGATTGTAATATAAGCTTTTCCATTTTTTGAGGACCAAAAGAAAATTCAGAATCTAGAGTTTTATCGTTTTCTTTAATCATAAAATGTTTTTCAATTAAGTTTGCACCCAAACCAATAGCTGTAAGAGCAGCTGAAGAATCTGATGTATGATCAGAAAATCCAACAGGACACTTATATTTTTTTTTTAAATATGAAATCATACTTAAATTACAATTATCATTATCTGCTGGATATTGAGTTACACAATGTAATAAAATAAATTTTGCATTATTCTTTTTTAAAAATTTAACTAACTCATAAATTTCGTTAATATTTAATGTACCAGTTGAAACAATTATTAGCTTATTAGCTTGAATTACCGTTTTTATGAGTGGAAAGTGCATACTTTCAAGGGAAGCTATTTTGTATGCTGGACAAGAAAGTTTTCTTAAAAAATTTAAAGATTTTTTATCAAAAACACTACTAAAGCATATTAAGCCTTTTTTTTCTGCCCTCTTAAAAATCTGTTTGTGCCATTCAAAAGGTAGATAGGCTTCTTTATAGAGACTATATAGTGAACGATTATTCCATTTATTATTAGAAAAAATATTTCTTAACAAAAAGTCATTTTTTTTTGAATTTAAAGTCATTTCATTTAAATCATAAGTTTGAAACTTAATTGCTTCTAAACCTATTTCTGAGGCACAATCAATTATTTTAAATATTTTCTTTAATGAGTTGCCATGATTAGCGGATACCTCACCAATAATAAGTGGATGTTTTGTATTAGATATTAATCTATTTTTAATTTTTAAATTCATATATTGAGTATCTTTTGAATTTTTTTCATTTTTTTTTTCCAATCTGCTTGAAATAATGATGTCAAAATTAAATCTATTTTTTTTCCATTTATTTTAATATGGTTTTTTAGTACTCCCTCTATTTTAAATCCACAAAATTTATGTATTTTCAAAATCGCTAAATTACTTTTTAAAGTATGCCCATATAACTTATAAATTTTATGTTTTTTGAAAACTCGTTCGATAATCTTAATTTCTGAAAGTACCCCATAAGGACCTCTAAATTTTCTAAATATATAAAAGCCCCAAGTACAATTATTGTCTTTTTTATTTATATCCTTGATAGATCCGCTGCCTATCAGTTCATCATCATAAAATATATTGAAATAATCAGAATCTTTCTGGTTTATAGTTTTTTTGAACCAACTGATGTGATCATTTTTTGAGATTATTTTTTGATTAATCATTTTATTCCTGATTTGCATAGAATTTCTTTCTAGTCTTAGGATTTCTAAATCTTTTTTGAGAATTTTTTTAAATTTTAAATTTTTATATTTTAAAAAATTAATTTTTTTAAACACATTTAGATAAATATACTATAAATTATTTTAGTAAATAAAAATAAATTATATGAAAAAAACAGGAGCCATAGCTATTATACCTGCAAGGTTTTCAAGCAAGAGAATACCATACAAAAATATTAAAAAATTTTTTAATTATCCAATAATATATTACACAATAAAAGCCGCATTAAATTCTGGTTGTTTTGATAATGTTTATGTTTCGACAGACTCTGAAAAAATTGCAAAAATTTCTAGAAAATATGGTGCAAAAGTACCGTTTATAAGGTCTAAATCTTTGTCAGGAGATTACATGGGAACCATACCAGTTATTTGTGATGCTATAAATAAGATAGAGGAAATTGAAAATTTTAATTATGTTTGTTGTCTATATCCAGCCTCACCATTTATCAAAAAAAAAAATATAATAAAAGCATTTAAATTATCCAAAAAAATTAACAATCTTGTTTTTCCAGTTTCAAAATTTGAAACATCAATATATAGAAATATTACAATAAGTAAAAAAAATAAAATTAATTTTGATAGAAATACATATTTTAAAAGAACACAAGACCTTAGCCAATATTTTTATGATGCTGGTCAATTTTATTTTGCTCCTAAAAAAAAATTTTTTAATAAGGTGTTATTAAATAAAAATAGTTCAGTAATTATTTTAAATAAATTTGAAAGTATTGATATTAATGAATTGGAAGATTGGAAAATTGCTCAGAAAATTTATAAAATAAGTAAGTTATAATTTATTTTTAATTTCTTTTATTTTTGTTTTTAATATCCAATTTTTGATAACTTTTTGATTTTTAACTATTGTCCAATGCAATTTTTTTTTGAAAAAATCTTTAGCACACTTATCTATTTGATTAGTTGTTGTTGACTCTAAAAAAAAATGACCTTTGCTACCAAGGAAAATCTTATTTTTTTTCATGTGATTAACCATTGGCTGAAAGTCATATTCCAAGATACCACCATTTGGAGAAGAATATTTTTTTTCAAAACAATTTTTGATTATACCTTTTTGATTTGTCATTTTACCTTTAAATATTTTGAAATACCTCCAGGGCACACCATATAATTCTTCAAATCTGTGTAGGTAGCTGCAACCTCTATTCCAAGGCACTCCCAGCACACAAATTCTAGTATTATTTTTAGAAATCCATTCTAAGATACTAGTTCTCCCCCAGGATGTCTGAAATTTTAATTTTTTTATTTCTTTTTTCCTGTCACCTAAAACTAAATAACTATGTATAGGCTGAGGTGTTCTATAATAATAATTTCTACTTAGTGCTTCCACACTAAGTATTCCATTTTTATTATCTAAGCTTTTTTTAATATTAAATTTTTTTGTTTTTATGAATGAAGTACCTGAAAAAGAGGGAAGTATTAAAGTTTTTTTCTCAGCAATTTCTTCTATAATATTTAAAAAGTTTTTAGATATATTTTTTTTAAAATCTAATTTATTAATTAATGACCAAAGACCAGAGTAAAGTAATATCACTTTATCATTTTTTTTAATTACTTTTTGAAAACTATCAAAAATTATTTTTTCTGTAATTAATTTAAATTCCGCCATCAATATTTATTTCTGAACCATTTAAATAGTTGGACTTAGTTATAAAATCTAATGCATTGATTATATTATTTATACTCCCAGTTTTACCAGAAGGTACTTTTTTTAATAGTTGAGCTTGTTTTAAACTATTTAATTTTTTAAACATGCCATAATTAAAATTTCCTAAAATTAAGATATTTGAAGTAATGCCAAATTTTGCATACTCTTTAGAGATAACATTATTTATACCATGTAAAGCATGTTTTGAGGAAGAGTAGGCTATTGTACCAATGTCTCCATTAAGTCCATCTGTAGATGAAAAATTAATAATCCTACCCCATCTATTTTTTATCATCTCTGGAATAAGGATTTTTAAAATCAAAAAAACAGAACTTACATTAACTTGTAGTGTATTTTTCCATTCTGCAAAACTATAGTTTATCAATAATTTATCAGTTTTCTTGGATGCTAAATTAACAAATATTATTTTTTTATTTTTAAAACCTTTTTTTTTGATTTTTATTTTTTTTAAAAAATTTATTTTTAAATATTCAATATTTATATTTACAATTTTTGGTTTATTATTGTTATATAAAGCAATAACTTTATAATTTTTGGAATAGTGTTTTAATAATTCTCGTCCTATACCACCAGATGCGCCTGACAAAATTATTATATAATCTTTTTCCATCTTAATAATGCTGACCCCCATGATAGGCCAACTCCAAATCCACTTAAAATCAGCCTATCGTTTGATTTTAAAAATTTTTTATTATCTGCCATCTTAAGAGCTATAGGTATAGATGCTGATACTGTGTTTCCATAATTCATATAATTTTCAAATATCTTTTTTTTATTTAATCTTAACACTCTATAAATTTGATTTAAAACATATTTACTGGCTTGGTGAAAAATGAATTTATCTACCTCATTAATTTTCATTTTATTTTTGTTTAATAAATCTCGAATTGATTGAGGGACTCTTTTTATAGAAAATAGGGCAACTCTTGATCCATTCATAAATAAATCTTCTGACTTATTTTTTAGAATTAAATCATGATATCCACTACCATCTGTTCCAAAAACAAAATTTTCAATAGAATTTTTTATAGTTTTAGAAACGATTATTGAACATGATGCATCAGAGAATATTGGTCTGCAAGACCTATTATTTTTTTTTATAAATTTCGTGTAAACATCTGAACATATAATTAAACCATTTTTTCCTTCATTGTTCCTTATAATGTTATTTGCAATATTGAGTGCATAAATAAATCCTGAACAGCCCATATTAATATCAAAAGCCTTTATATTTTCTTTTAATCCAAGTAAGTTTTGCATTACACAAGATGCTGACGGTAATTTATAATCAGATGTTTGAGTAACAAAAATTAAAAAATCTATTTTACTTTTTGGAAATTTTTTTAATATTTTTTTTGCACTTTTTACTGATAAACTTATAACATTTTCTTTTTCATTACTAACATATCGACTATTAATACCTGTCGCTTTAAAAATTTTATCAGTATCCCACAAGGGATTATCTTTTAATAACTCTTTAAAATTTTCTTTTTTTTTGGGTAAAGAAAATTCAATAGCTTTAATTGCTACCCCAATCACTTAATTTTATCTAGTGTAGAAATTATTTTTTTTATACTAGTTAATGAGGCTAAATTTTTTATTTTATTAATTTTAGCACCATAATTTTTTTCTAATATTGATAATATCTCTAAATGAACAAGGGAGTCCCAAGTTTCAAATTTTTGAAAATCATCAGTCTTCAACAATTTCTTATCAGTAGTTTTTAACACTTTAGAAATTTTTTTTATAAGAATTATATTTTTTGGTTTATTCATTTTTTAGACTTCGCTATATATATATCTGTTTTAAAAATTATTAAACCAAATTTTTTTTCAATAAAAATAAATTTTTTTTTACTTAATTCGTTAATCTTTTTTTCATGTTTATACATTTCTTTTGGGATGGGCCAATTTTTTGTGTTTTTCTTTTTTACAATTTTAAATTTTTTTTTTGCAAATGTTAAAACTTTTTTATAATTACTTAAACTTATTGCTGGAAATATAATTGATCCATTTTTTTCTAAGAATTTAGAAGATTCACTTAAAAAATTAATAGTTAGATCAGTGCCATCATTTCCTGAAAAATTTGTTATATGTTTATTATACCATGGCGTAATCTTGTTTAGTTTTTGAGATATTCCAGATACATCATTTACAATAATATCAAATTTGTAACCTTCCCATGGTTTAAATAAACTTCCAACTTTAATCTCAGCACTTATTTTATTTTCTTTTGAATTTATTTTAGTAAGTTTTACGGCTTTACTTGAAACATCAGAAAAATAATATTTATTTTTAAGTTTTGAATTTTTTGCAATTGACAGCCCAACATAACCCGAGCCACAACCTAAATCTAAAATTTTTGATACTTTTTTAATTTGTTTAATAGTAGATTTAAATAATAATTCACTTGTTCCCGTAGGTTTAAACACTTTGTTAGATAGTTTTAAGTCTAGATTCATATTTTTTTAAGATAATCATTAAGATAAAAGTCTTTTTTTTGCCCTCTTTAATGTTTATACAACAAGTTTAAAAAATTATATATATTTTTTTTAAGTATTTGTATCCCAACTTATGAAAATTGAAAAACATGAAATTATACCAGGTCAATCTAACTTAAGAGATATTGCTAAAGAATCGTTTAATAGAGTTGAGTATATGTTAGATCATATGCAGTGTAATTCTGCATACACTTCATTAGTTGAAAAAAAAAAAAAAAAAAATGAAAAAAATAAAGAAACAATACTAGAAGATTTAAAAAAAAGATTTAGAGAATACAGGATAGGCTGGAATGAAAATCCTAAATTAGCATATAAAAAAGATAGTTGGGGATCTTTTAACCCGCTTTGTTTAGATATTGAAACAGCTTCAATATGTGATTTAGCATGCCCTCATTGTTTTAGGGAATATATTCTTACACCTGACAAAATAATGAAATTTGATTTTTATAAAAGAATAATTGATACAGCAGTTGAACTTGAAGTTCCATCAATAAAGCTAAACTGGAGAGGTGAACCTTTATTAAACCCTCAATTAGAAAAATTTATAAAGTATGCAAAAGATAAGGGTATTTTAGAAGTCTCAATTAACACTAACGCTACTCATCTAACAAAAGAAAGATCAAAAACCTTAATAGATAGTGGGCTAGATTTGATTATTTATTCTTTTGATGGTGGTACTAAAAAAACTTATGAAAAATTGAGACCTTCTAGATTTGAAAAAAATATTTTTGAAAAAACGTATGAAAATATAAAAAATTTTCATTTAATTAAAAAAGAGAAAAATAAAAAATTTCCAGTAACAAAAATACAAATGGTTTTAATTGAAGATAGTAGTAATGAGGTAGAAGAATTTTTTAAACTTTTTTCTAATTATGTGGATGATGTTTCTGTTTCTCGCTACCAAGAGAGAGGTGGAAATATGAAACATTTTAATAAGAAAGATCTAGATAAAATAGACAAATATCTTAAGGATAATAATTTACCAAAAGATACAAGGTACGAAATAGAAGCAAATGGAAATATTAATGTTGCTATCGGTAGAAAGCCTTGTGAACAATTATTTCAAAGGTTGATGATTACTTATGATGGAAGGGTTGCAATGTGTTGCCTAGATTGGGGTGCACAGCATTGTTTGGGTTATATAGACAAGTCAGCATTTGATATAGATAAAACTATTAATGATCTTGAAAATAAAATTAAAAGTAACAAGAAAGGATTTGAATTATTAAAAGATGCTAAAAGACCCAAAAAATTTAGGGAACCTAAAAAAAAATTAAGTACTTTAAAAGCAATTTGGGGTGGGGATGAGTTGAATAGAATAAGAATGATACATAAGGAAAAAAAATTAAATACTATTGCTATATGCAAAAACTGCGATTTTACAGATACACATGAGTGGAAAAAAATTAATTAATAACCCAAAGGTTATTGTAGAAATAGCATCAACCCATGCAGGTTCGCATACAAGATTAACTAAACTTGTAGAAGAAGCGCTAACATTAGGTGCAGATTATATCAAGTTTCAGATTTTTAAAAATCAATATTTATGTCACAATTCAAGCAAGTATTACTCTGGTTTGTCAAAAATTGAAATTTCATATGATAAGTGGGAAAAAATAATAAAAAAATATAAGAATAAAACTAAAATTATTTTAGAACCATTTGATGAACAAAGTTATATTTTTTGTAAAAAATATAAGAAGGACATACATATTAAAATATCATCATCAGAAAGTGATAATCTAAATATTATCAAAGATAGTTTAAAAATTTTTAAAAAAGTTTTTATTAATATTTCAGGAAAAAAAGAAAAAGATATAAATAAACTGCTTAATGATTATGCAAATTATAAAAAAAAATTAATTCTACTATATGGTTATCAAGACTTTCCTACAAATTTAAAAAAACTTCGATTTAAGATAATTAAGAAAATTAATGACAAAGGATTTGATGTTGGGTATGCAGACCATAGCAATACCGACAATTTATTGCTAAGTTATAAAGCATCCCTTATAGCTGTGGCGATGGGTGCAAAATATCTTGAAAAACATTTCACTATTAATAGAAAGAAAAAGTTTCCAGATTTTATAAGTAGTTTTGAAAAAGTAGATTTTTTAGATTATTGTGTTTTTTTCAAAAATCTTCAAAATTATTTCGATAGAGAAGATGTTAGCTCGGCAGAGGTAAAGTATACAAATGAAATGGGAAAACATGCTGTTGCTAAATTAAATTTAGAAAAAGGAGAAAAGATCAATCAAAATGATATTCTTTTTTTAAGAACCAACAAAGTAGGATTAACAAGACAAAAATTTTTTAAAAATACAAAGTTTAAGGCATTAAAATTAAAAAAGAATTGTAAAAAAAATGAGATCTTAACAAATAAACACATAATTAATTCGTAATGGGTTCATCTATTGATTTTTTTTTAAACTCAACCAGAAGTTTAATTAATGAATAATATTTTTTTGGTTCTCAAAGACTCATTTTTAATTTTAGATAATAGAGAAAAGAAAAATTATTTTTTAATTGTGTTTTTAACAATGATAGCTACTATTTTGGAAACTGCTGGTATAGCGCTAATTTTTTCATTTTTAACAATTGTAATAAATGGAAACTTACAACTGACGATTCCGTTTATGAATTTAAATCTTGTAAGCATAGAAAATGAATCAATAAATATAATATTAACTTTGATGATTTTTTTATATTTAATTAAGTCGATTTATCTATCTTTCTTTTATTGGTATCAAAATAAATATGTTTACAATGTTGAAGCAAACATCTCTAAAAAGCTATTGTTTGGCTATTTAAATTTACCTCTAAATTTTCACTTAAATATTAATACAGCAGAATTGATAAGAAATATAACAGTAGAATCTGGTCAATTTGCAGGAAGTATTTTGCAGAACTCATTAGAATTTTTTAAAAATATTTTATTGTTATTATTTTTGATTGGCTTTTTAATCTTTCTAAATTTTGCATTAACAGTATCTATTATTTTAGGATTATCTTTTTTTGGAATTATTTTTCAATTTTTTATATCTAAAAAGAATCTTATGTGGGGAACAGATAGACAGGTACTTCAAGGAGAAAGAATTAAAAAACTTCAAGAGGCTTTACAAGGAGTCAAAACTGTAAAAATATTTAATAAAGAATTATTTTTTTTTAAAAGATTCGAAGTATTATTATATAAAATTAATCTCATAAGGTTAAAGCAAACTTTCTTTAAGAATTTTCCCAGAATTTGGTTAGAGTTTATTCTAATATTAGGCTTTACTAGTATAATAATATTTTTTTTTGATAGTGGAAAAATATTAAACTCTTTACCGATTTTTGGTACAGCTATAGTAGTATTAGTTAGATTGATGCCAGCAACTATTAGTTTAATAAACAACATACAACATTTTGATTATTCAACAGCATCGCTATATAAAATTAAAGAGGATTTTATTTCTATTCAAAAAAATAAAAATGACGATCAAGAAAGTAAAAAATTAAAATTTGATAATGAGATTATTTTTGAAAATGTATATTATAAATATTCTCATGAAAAAAAATATGTTTTAGAAAATATAAATTTGAATATAAAGAAAAATTCTTCTATTGGAATTTATGGAAGTTCAGGTGCTGGAAAAAGTACATTATTGAATATAATTTTAGGTTTATTTGAGCCCACTGAAGGGAATATTAAAGTTGATAATTTTGAATTAAAAAAAAAGTCTATGTCATTAAGAAGTTTGGTGGGTTATGTTCCACAAGATATTTTTATAATAGATGACTCAATTAAGAATAATATACAATTTGGTTTTGAAAATAATAAAAAACAAAATAATCTAGATTTATTAAAAGTAATAGATCAAGTGGGGTTATCAAATTTAATTAATTCTTTAAAAGAAAAAGAAAATACAAACATTGGTGAATCGGGTGGAAGATTATCTGGAGGTGAAAAACAAAGGATTTCAATAGCAAGAGCAATTTTAAAAGAAACAGAAATTTTAATATTTGATGAACCAACAAAATCATTAGATAATGAAAATGCTAAGAATATTAATTTATTAATTGAAAATCTGACAAAAATAAAAACAGTTATTTGTGTTACTCATGACCTATCAACAATAAAAAATTTTGATAAAATTTATAAGATTGAAAATGGAAAATTAGAATCCTCAAAATTATTTGATGACAATTAAGAAAATTATTAAAAAAAAAAAGATTGGTTTTTTTATTATCTGTAGACTTGAGTCAAAAAGATTAAAACAAAAAATTACAAGAAAAGTTTTAGGTTTTAGTCTTTTAGAAATATTGGTTAAAAGATTAATTAAAAAATTTGGTAATGACAAAATAGTTATTTGTACAAGTGGAAAAGAAAATTTTTTTTTCTCTGAAATTGTAAAAAAATATAATATTAAAATATTTTATGGGGATAGTTTGAATATTTTTAAAAGAACCATTGATGCTGCACAAAAATATGATATTAAAAATTTTGCCAGAATAACAGGTGATAATCCCTTGACAGATTTAGATTGTTTAGAAAAAATGATTTCGCTGTTGGATAAAAAAAATTTCGATTATATATACACCAATGGATTATTTGATGGTTTAAAACCAGAGATATATTCAATAAAGGGTATTAAAAAGTGTAGTAAATTAGCTGAAGATCAAAATTCATCAGAATATTTAACATATTACTATTTAAGAAAAAAAATATTTAAAATTTTCTGCTTAAAACAAAAAAAAAACAAGAAAGAAAAATTTGTATCAATAACAATTGATAAATTTCACGATTTATTAAATCTAAAAAGTATTTTGAAATTAGAAAAAGATTTATACATTAATAAAAATGAAATTTTAAAGAGATTAAAAAAACAAAAAGAGAAAAAATTACAAAAACTCATACCTCTTAAAACAAAAAAGTATAATGTAAGGCTAATAACTGATTTAAAAGATATGAAATTTATTAACTTAAAAGATTTTCGTTTGTAGATGCACTTATTTCTTTACGACAATCTTGTTCAGTTAGATAGTATTGTGCCTGTAATTAATACAATTAAAGACCAAAAAAAAATTACTCTTTCATCACTGAACATAACTCATAATTATAATAATAATAAGTTGATAAAATATTTAAATCAAAATGATATTGAATGTTTAACATTTCCACCAACCAATATAGAAAATAGAATAAAGCTTTTTTTAATTAGAGCTTTACTACTTTTACCAAAAATTATTTTATTAAGATTTCAGAGTTTTTGGTATCGATTGGATGAAAAAACATTTTTAGACAAAAAAGAATTTCTTAATTTTTTAAAAGAGAAAAAAATAAAAACAATTAATATTCCAAATGATTTTTTGTCTAATAAAAAAATTTTTCTATATAATCTCAAATTAGAATATGATTTGAAAATCATTGAAATTGAAGTTGGTGTTAGAACTCTGAAAACTGATCCTTATGAAAAATTCCCTCTAGATTATTGTGATTTTTATTTAGCAGCAAACAAATTTTTAAACTTTCTAAGTTTTAAAAATATTAAAGAATTCAACAGAAAAACTAAATTCCTTGGATCGAGCAGATATTCTAGTCAGTGGATAAAAATATTAGATGAAATTAATAAAATTCCTTACAAAAGAACAAAAAAAAAAAATGTTGCATTATTTTTAGCACCAAGAGATTTAGAGGAAAATCCAAATTTTTTTAAAAAAATTCTAAAGATAGAAAATATTAATTTAGAAATTAGCAATAAACCAAAATCAGTTTTACCTCTTAAATGTTGTGATTATTATTACGATAAATTTAATGCAAATCAACTAATAAATTGGGCAGATATTATTATTTGTCACGCATCCTCAATTGTAATAGAGGCTATCATAAAAAAAAAAAAAATTCTCTTTTGTGCATTTATTAAA
>Ga0233444_10002468_pt1 | contig 19460 bp, 18 predicted proteins | sample SI_124_October20_6_FD_182792 | JGI IMG/M metagenome (GOLD analysis project Ga0233444, IMG submission 182792) | Seawater microbial communities from Saanich Inlet, British Columbia, Canada - SI_124_October2016_10_MG | ecosystem: Environmental > Aquatic > Marine > Inlet | place: Canada: British... | reverse complement strand
ATTTATAATAAAGTTGTATTTTTGGTGTGTAGGAAAAAATCGTTTAGGATTTATTTTCTTATAGAGGGGATACCCTCTTTTAAACTGGGGAGCTATCAACTTCCCTGTTTGGTAGCTCCACTTTTTGCACAAACACTTTTTACTAATAATAATCGAAATTGAATAAAATAGATTTCATTATTATGCTTCCAGCTTAAAAAATACATACTACATCACTAATTCAAGCAATAGTAGATTTAATACCTATTTTTTTTACAAATAATAGCCATTTTTTTTCTTTAATTCAGCTATTTACGTGCTTCTTAAATCGGCTAAACTCGTATTTATAAAAAATATATCTCACAAGTTATTAGGAATTAGCTCTACTAAACAAAGACTAATTAAATTGGTAATATTAATATCTGCTTAACAATTAATAATTAATTAGTTTTATTTAAATAATCTAATGTTAATTGGCAAAATACCTTCACACCTAGTAACATACTGCTATCATCAATTAAAAAATCTGGAGTATGATGAGGAAAAGATTCTTTATTTCCAGGAGTCATTCCTCCTAAGAAAAAATAAAATCCAGGTACTACTTCTTGAAAATAAGAAAAGTCTTCACCACCTGTAGTAGCCTTTACAAGATGCACATTATCTTTACCTGCCGCAGCTTCTAAACTAGGGAGCATTTGTTCTGTTAACTCTAAATCATTAAAAGTTATTACGGTATTGCTTTGCCATGTTATAGTTGCAGTACCTCCATAAGCTGCAGCTATATCTCTAGACATTTCATTCATACGCCGTATAATTTTTTCTCTCATATCAGAATCAAGAGTTCTTACGGTACCCACTAGCTCTGCACTTTCAGGTATGATATTAAATCGAACACCACTTGTAATTTTTCCAACAGTAATTACTGCTGCTTCGTTTGTTAAGTCAGATTCACGACTAATAATACTTTGAAAGCCATCAATTATTTTAGCTGAAATGTAAATAGGATCTACACCGCCCCATGGTCTTGAACCGTGAGTTTGCTTTCCTTTAACATTTACTGTAAATTGTTCTACTGCAGCCATAGTGCCTCCTGGCTTGTAGTTAATAGTTCCGACTGGTGTGCCAGAACCAATATGTAAACCAAAGATGGCATCCACATCGGGATTTTTCAAAACACCTTCTTTAATCATTAATGATGCTCCAGCCTCTTCACCTGGAGGAGGTCCTTCCTCAGCAGGTTGGAAAATAAATTTCACCGTTCCATGAAGAAAATCTTTATGCTTAGAAAGTACTTCAGCAACTCCCATTAAGATAGCAATGTGAGTATCATGACCGCAAGCATGCATTACACCGGTTTCTTGTCCTAAAAAAGTAGTAGTGACCTTACTTTTAAATGGTAAATCATTTCGTTCTGTTACTGGAAGCGCATCAATATCTGCTCTTAACGCTATAACTTTTCCAGGAAAATCACCTTTTAAAATTCCGACTACTCCAGTATGAGCAACGTTTTCCGTCACATCAAAACCGAGATTTTTTAAATGTTCAGCTATTTTTTTACCCGTATTAAATTCTCTATTAGACAATTCCGGATTTTCGTGAAAATAATGACGCCAATCAATAACTTTTCCTTCAATACTATTGATGTCGTTTAATAAGCTTTGGTCCATTTGAGCAAATATTGTTGCTGAACAAAACAATAATAAAAATAGTTTTTGAAACTTCATGCTGGCGGTTTTTATAATTTAGCTAAAGGTATTTAATTAAAATGAACTTTTATATGTATTTACAGCGTTAATTATTATACTCAACGAAAAAAACAGTTTAAAACGATAGTAGTTTTTTAAGAATAATTGTTTGTAAAAAATATAAAAACCATAAAAATATTCTTTATATTTTCTTTAATTTCACATCGAATTTTTTCTGAAAATAAGATCAAAAAATAGTGCAAGAATATTTAAAACAACTCAATGAGGCTCAATTAGCTCCTGTTCTGCAAAAGGAAGGAGCAATGATTGTTATTGCAGGTGCTGGCTCCGGTAAAACAAGGGTTTTGACATTTAGAATTGCTTATTTAATGTCACAAGGTGTCGATGCTTTTAATATTTTGTCTTTAACTTTTACCAATAAAGCAGCACGAGAAATGAAAACTCGTATTTCTAGAATCGTCGGTAATAGTGAAGCTAAAAATTTATGGATGGGAACCTTCCACAGTGTGTTTGCTAAAATACTTCGATTTGAAGCAGATAAATTAGGCTATCCTACAAACTTTACTATTTATGATACTCAAGACTCGCAGAGTGTGATAAGGGCAGTTATAAAAGAAATGCACTTGGATAAAGATATTTATAAATACAAGCAAGTTTATTCTAGAATTTCATCTTATAAAAATAGCTTAATAACTGTAAAAGCATATTTTAATAATCCAGATTTAATGGAAGCTGATGCCATGGCAAAAGTTCCAAGAATGGGAGATATATATAAATCATATGTAGATAAATGTTTTAAAGCAGGAGCTATGGACTTTGATGATTTGTTGTTGAAAACCAATGAGTTGTTAACAAGGTTTCCAGAAGTATTGGCAAAATATCAAAATCGATTTCGTTATGTATTAGTTGATGAGTATCAGGATACCAACCATAGCCAATACCTAATTATAAAAGCGTTAAGCGATCGATTTCAAAATATTTGTGTGGTAGGAGATGATGCTCAAAGCATCTATGCTTTTAGAGGCGCAAATATTAATAATATTTTAAATTTTCAAAAAGATTATGATGCTGTTAAAGTATTTAGATTAGAGCAAAACTATCGATCTACAAAAAATATAGTAAATGCTGCTAATAGCATCATTGAAAAGAATAAATCACGATTGGATAAAATTGTTTGGACTGCTAATGATGAAGGTTCTAAAATATTGGTTAATCGAAGCATGACCGATGGTGATGAGGGCAGGTTTGTAGCTAATACCATTTTTGAGATTAAAATGAATCATCAACTTCTCAATGGAAATTTTGCTATTTTATACCGTACCAATGCGCAGTCTAGAGCAATTGAAGATGCACTTAGAAAGAAAGATATTCCTTATCGAATTTATGGAGGTTTAAGTTTTTATCAACGTAAAGAAATAAAAGATGTATTGTCTTATTTACGTTTATTGATCAACCCTAAAGATGAGGAAGCGCTAAAACGTGTTATCAATTATCCAGCTAGAGGAATTGGTCAAACTACCGTTGAACGATTAATAGTTGTTGCGAATCAATACAATCGTTCTATTTTTGAAGTCATGCAAAATTTGAATAAAATTGAAATTCAGATTAATAAAGGAACTACATCTAAACTTCAAGATTTTGTTACCATGATTCAGAGCTTTCAAGTATTAAATGAAGGATATGATGTTTTTCAGATAACAGAACATGTGGTTAAAAAAACAGGTTTGTTTACAGAACTAAAAAAAGATGGTACTCCTGAAGGAATTGCACGTATAGAAAATATTGAAGAGCTTTTAAATGGAATGCGTGATTTTGTTGAGGAACAAAAAGAAATAGTAGATACCACTGGCTCATTAGCCGAATTTTTAGAAGATGTAGCATTGGCTACCGATCTAGATAAAGAAACAAATGATGAGGACAAAGTTGCTTTAATGACTGTCCATTTGGCAAAAGGCCTAGAATTTCCATATGTTTTTATTGTTGGGATGGAAGAAGATCTTTTTCCAAGTGGTATGAGTATGAATACTCGAAGCGAGTTAGAAGAAGAAAGGCGTCTGTTTTACGTAGCAGTTACTAGAGCAGAAAAGCAAGCATATTTGACCTATACACAATCTAGATACCGTTGGGGAAAATTAATTGATGCGGAACCGAGTCGTTTTATTGAAGAGATTGATGAAAGTTTCGTGGAATATTTAACTCCAACCACTGAAAGTCGATACAAACCATTATTGGATGCTGATATATTTGATGATGTAGACCGAAGTAAATTAAGATTGAGCAAACCCACCTCTGGAGTAGCTCCAACTGGACCTAATAAGAATAATTTAAGAAAACTAAGAAGAATTAAACCGGTAACAAGTACTGCCGAAAAAAACATAAATTTAAAAGACCTTAATTTATCGGTTGGAACCTTAGTGGAGCACGTTAGATTTGGGAAAGGAAATATCACAAAGATTGAAGGTGTAGGAGCTGATACAAAGGCAGAGATTAATTTCGCCAACGGTGGCCTTAAAAAATTACTACTTCGGTTTGCGAAATTGAAAGTGCTAGATTAATCAATCGTTAATTAATAGTTTACGATTGACTAAAGAAAATGTTGGGTTTTTGTTTCCTAAAAATAAAACAGAATGAACTATTTTTTGACAAAAAACAACAAGGAAATTACCAAAAGTTTGAAACTAAAAATTTACAATGGCTGCGTTTATAAAACTATATGAAGAAAACCCCAATCCAGAAGAAATTAAAAAAGTAGTTTCTATTCTTAAAAAAGGTGGTTTAATCATCTATCCAAGTGATTCGGTATACGCTTTAGGTTGTGATATTAGCAATTATAAAGCGTTAGAAAAAGTAGCAAGAATAAAAGGAGTAAAATTAGACAAAGCTAATTTCTCATTTGTATGCGAAAGCATTAGTAATATATCAAGCTATGTAACTCATATTAGCACACCTACCTTTAAAATACTAAAAAGAGCATTGCCTGGACCCTATACATTTATATTGCCTGGAAATAATAATTTACCAAAGGCATTTAAAAAGAAAAAAGAAGTAGGGATACGAGTACCTAATAATGAAATTGTTTTAGCTATTGTTCGGGAATTAGGAAACCCTATAATTTCAACTTCTATTTACGATGAAGATGAAATAGTGGAGTATACAACGGATCCAGAATTGATTTATGAAAAATGGGGTTCGCAAGTAGATATAGTGATTGATGGAGGTTATGGAGGAAATATTCCAACTACAGTAATCAATCTTTGTGGGGATAAACCGGAATTAATAAGGGAAGGTAAAGGTAGTTTAGATATATAAAAAAAGGCTGATAAATACTTATCAGCCTTTTTTTATAATTTATAGTTCTATTAATTAATTGCAGGATCTTTTAAACCTTCCTCAATCATTGTATAGAATTGATCTAATTTTGGAAGAATAACAATTCTAGTTCTTCTGTTTTGAGCTCTTTCTTCCGCAGTATCATTACCGGTTTTAGGTACATATTGACTTCGACCTCCAGCGGTCATTCTAGCAGGAGAAACATCAAAATCATCTTGTAATATTCTAACAACAGTAGTTGCTCTAAGTACACTTAAATCCCAATTGTCCTTGATACAATTTGTACTTATAGTTTTAGAATCGGTATGACCCTCTACCAAAAATTCGAAATCAGGTTTGTTATTTACGACCATGGCAATTTTTCCTAGCACTTCTTTTGCTTTTCCGGAAACATTGATACTTCCACTTTTAAATAATAGTTTATCAGAAATACTTACAAATACAACTCCTTTTTCAACATTAATTTCAATGTCGGTATCGTTCATATCTCCAAGCACCCCTTTTAAGCTTTGTACTAAAGCAAGATTAACCGAATCACGACGTGTAATAGCATCTCGTAATTTATTAATGGTTAGGTCTTTCTCTTTCATACTCTCTAAGGATTTCTCCTATTTGATTAATCAATTCACCATTCGTTGCATTTAATGATGCTACTTGGCTTTTTAGCGCATTGTTTTCTGCAGATAATCCAGATCTTTCTGAAAGGCAATTATTTAATTTTACGGTTGCAGTATTTAATAAATCTTGCGTAGTTTTTTGCTTACCTTCTAGTTCTGCATATTTTTTATTCGTTACACAAGAAGTTAAAAACAAACTAGAACAAGCTACTAGAATCAGGAATTTTTTCATAATTATATTTCGGTTTTAGTATTATTCAAAATTATAAAAACAAACTATAGTAAAAAAAAGTATTAGTATTTTTTTAATACAATTATTTTAGTTGTTTAAATGTACGATTTTTTCTAATAAAATAATTCCAAACAATAGATTTTATACGATAGTACTTAAATGGTGTGTTATTATTATTCCGTTTTTTTAAGTAAATAGGGATCAGTCTATAAAAACTAAAGTGTGCTTTTATAATTGCAAGGCTATGTTTCCATTTTCCTTGAATTAGAAACTGAAGCCCAGCCAGTCCATCTAGAATAAGTCTGATAATTAGTAATAAGTAAATTTTTGAGCTGCCTACATTCTTTAATAACATCAATAAGGAATTCCTGAAATTATAAAATGTTTTTTTAGAGTTATAGGACGAAAGTGTTGCTCCACCTATATGATAAACAGTAGACTTTCCAAAATATTTAATCGTTCCTCCTTTTAATTGAAGTCTCCAACATAGATCAATTTCTTCTTGATGGGTAAAAAATATCTCGTCTAAACCATCGACCTCCCTATAAGCTCTTTTTCTAACAAAAAAACAAGCGCCAGAAGCCCAAAATATTGGTGTGATGTCATCATATTGTCCTTTATCTTGTTCCAAGGTATTAAAAATACGACCTCTACAATATGGATAGCCTAATCGATCGATATAACCGCCACCTGCGCCTGCATATTCAAAATAGGATTTGTTATTATAATCCAATATTTTTGGTTGTGCAGCCACTAAGTTTTCATCTTTCTTAAATTCAGAAATAATTGGGGTTAGCCAATTTTTGCTAACTAATATGTCACTATTCAGTAAAACAAATAGCTCTTCAGTTAAACCTTCTAAGGCATCATTATAGCCCTTGGCATATCCTCCATTTGTTTTATTTTGAATGATTTTGATGAACGGAAAGTTGTTTTTTACAAATGAAACGGAATCATCTGTAGATGCATTATCAGCAATGTAAATGGTCGCTTCTTTTTCAGAGCAGCTAATAACAGAAGGTAAAAATTGTTCTAGTAATTTTTTTCCATTCCAATTAAGTATAACAACAGCAACATTCATAAGCGCAAAGTAAAATTTTATTTTCCCTTTGACAAGGTTCTGATTCTTTAAATAGTTTTATTGATAATTGGGTAGGTCTTTCAGAAATAAATATTTTTTATTTGCAAAATCCATTTTACAAAAAAAATGTTCCAAACCATTAGTTACCATTAACGTCTCCGATTTTAATACAAGATTGTAACGTGCAATTTGATCAAAAGTCTGTTGATTGGTTTTTATGGATGGAGCTTTGCATTCTACGATTATTTTGATGGTTCCATCCTTATTAAATACTACAATATCATAACGTTTAACCGTATCGTTTAATTGCAATTTTTTTTCAACATTGATATGAGACGTTGGATATTTTTTTTCAGAAGTCAAAAAATGAATTGTATGCTGTCGAACCCATTCCTCTGGAGTTAATACCACAAACTTTTTTCGGATGATATCAAAAATCAACGTTTTATTTTCGTTACTTTTGAATCTGAAATTATATTTAGGAAAGTTGAGGTTTTGCACGTTGCAATTTACTTATTTTTCTAAAATTAACTAATAACGAAAATAAATTAAATTGCCTTTAGAAAAAGTAAAACATATTATTTCTGATATTAAAAAAGGAATTATAAAACCAATCTATTTTTTAATGGGAGAGGAAGCTTACTATATCGATGCGCTTTCTAAATATATCGAAAACCATGTGCTTTCTGAAGAGGAGAAAGGGTTCAATCAGACTGTTTTTTATGGGCGTGATGTAAAAATTGAAGACTTGGTAAGTACAGCCAAACGTTTTCCTATGATGTCAGAACGACAAGTGGTTATAGTTAAGGAAGCTCAAGATTTATCCAGAACTTTGGATCGTTTAGAGGGCTATGCCGAAAACCCTCAACCCTCAACAGTATTGGTGTTTTGCTATAAATATAAAAAGCTAGATAAACGAAAAAAAATTTATAAGGCGATTGCTAAAAATGGAGTCCTTTTTGAAAGTAAAAAAATCTATGACAATCAAATTCCAGATTGGATTAGAAAGGTTTTAGCAAGCAAAGGATACACTATCTCTCCGAAAGCATCACAGATGTTAGTGGAGTTTCTAGGAAACGATTTAGCCAAGATCAATAATGAATTAGAAAAGCTACAATTAATTGTTCAATCTGGCGAGCAAATATCTGCAGAAATAATAGAGAATAATATCGGAATCAGTAAAGATTATAATAATTTTGAATTATTAAATGCCTTGGCACATAGAAATGTAAAAAAGGCATTTGGAATCATTCAATATTTTGCACATGACCCCAAAAACCATCCTACTGTAGTAACGGTAGCAACCCTATTTGGATTCTTTTCGAAAGTGATGAAATACCATGCATTAACCAATAAATCTCAAGCACCAAAAGCATTAGGTGTACATCCGTTTTTTATAAAGGACTATGAAGTAGCAGCTCGTAATTATCCAATGCGTAGCATTAGTAAGATCATTGCTTCCATTCGAGAAATTGATTTAAAAAGTAAAGGAGTGGGTGCCAATTTAAGTCAGGAAGATTTATTAAAAGAATTACTAGTCCGCGTTATTGGGTTTTAGGAAATATAAAAAAGCGCAAAATAATTTATTAAATGTATTTTTGTAAAAACATAAATTTTAATGCCAAATTTTAAAGCCTGGATATCTGCAGCACGTTTAAGAACTTTACCATTATCGGTATCCGGAATAATAGTTGGTTCTTCATTAGCTATGAACCATCTGTTTTGGCAATCTTCTATATTTTGGTTAGCGATTTTAACTACCATAGGTTTTCAAGTGCTTTCCAATTTTGCAAATGACTATGGAGATGGTATTAAAGGTGCCGATGATAATAGGGAAGGGGAGCAACGAATGGTTTCATCGGGTTTGATTTCTCCTAAACAAATGAAGACGGGTATTTTGATTACCGCGATTTTTAGCATGATCTCCGCAATTGTATTAATTTACTATGCATTTGGAGCTGAGGATTTTTTACATTCACTGCTGTTTTTTATGCTTGGTATTGCTTCTGTCATTGCTGCATTAAAATATACTATTGGTGAAAATGCTTATGGCTATTCTGGTTTAGGAGATGGTTTTGTGTTTTTATTTTTTGGATTATTAAGTGTTTTAGGAAGTTATTATCTATTGGACCACCAAATGGTATTGGACTTATTATTACCCGCTTCAACAATAGGTTTTTTAAGTATGGCGGTGCTTAATTTGAATAATATGCGTGATATTGAAAATGACGCAAAAAATAATAAAAATACCTTGGTAGTTAGCTTAGGAAGCTCAAAAGCAAAAATTTACCATTATGTATTAATTTGTTTGGCTGTCTTATTGACCTTGCTTTATTCGATTATAAATGATCATTCCATTCGTCAATTAATATATGTAATTGCGTTTATACCCTTAATGATAAACTTAGTAACTGTATATAAAAATAAGGAACCTAAATTATTAGATAGTGAACTTAAAAAAGTTGCTTTGAGTACCTTCTCGTTCGCACTATTATTTGGATTCTTTCATTAAAAATTTAAATATATTCTAAATCAATCCAAATTGACAGCATCCTTTAAAAAATATTTTTTAAATTTTAAACTCCCAAGTGGAACTTCTAGAGGTGTCTTAAAAACTAAAGAAACTTATTTTATTATTATTAAAAATGAAAATAAAGTGGGAATAGGAGAATGTGGTCTATTTAGAGGATTGAGTATTGATGATTGTCCAGATTATGAAGAAAAACTTCAGTGGGTTTGTAAGCATATCGATTTAGGGTTCCAAGACCTATGTAGTCGATTAAAAATGTTTCCCTCTATTCAAATAGGTTTGGAAACCGCATTTAAATCTTTAAGTGCAAAGAATTTATTTGAAATTTATCCATCCAATTTTTCTAGTGGACACGAACACATTCCAATTAATGGATTGGTTTGGATGGGAAGTGAAGCTTTCATGAAGCAACAAATTTCTGAGAAACTCGATCAAGGTTTTCGTTGTATAAAAATGAAGATTGGTGCTATTGATTTTGATACAGAATTGAACCTATTAAAGTTAATAAGAAAAGAATATTCATCTTCCGATATCGCATTGCGAGTTGATGCCAATGGAGCTTTTAATTATTCAGAAGCATTGGAAAAATTAAAAAGGTTATCAGAATTTGATTTACATTCTATTGAACAGCCTATTAAACAGGGGCAATGGCAAGAAATGGCTAGGCTCTGCGAAGATACTCCCCTGCCAATAGCATTGGATGAGGAGCTTATCGGAGTTTTTTTAGAAAAAGAAAAGTTAGATGTATTAACTACAATTAATCCACAATATATAATTTTAAAACCCAGTTTGCTAGGTGGATTTAGCGCAAGTGATCAATGGATTTCTTTAGCAGAAAACAAGAATATTGGTTGGTGGATTACTTCCGCTTTAGAAAGTAATATTGGATTAAATGCAATTGCGCAATATACCTTTACAAAAAACAGTAAATTACACCAAGGTTTGGGGACTGGTAGTCTTTTTAATAATAACATCGCTTCACCCTTAGCGGTTACTAACGGAAACCTAACTTATAATACCCACTTAAAGTGGGACTTAAACTTACTTAATACTTAATCATTAATATTTAGATAGAAAAGGCAATGTACATAGCTCAAGCTTATAAATTTAAACATGACGTTTGGCGTTATGTAGTTGGGACAATTATTATTTTTTTAATAGGATGGCAATTAATAGGAACGATACCTTTAACAATCGTTTCTTTTTTGGAAGCAGGAAGTTTACCCGAGTTCCTAAGCGCAAGTGAATCCTCATTTGCATCCTTGTTTCCTGCTAAGAGTAACCTTTATTTACTCTTGATCTTGCTTACTTTTATAGGAGGCTTTATTGCTTTGATTTTTGTTATTAAGTACATTCACAAACAAACGTTAACTCAACTTACCACCTCGAGAAAAAAAATAGACTGGGGACGTTTTTTCTTTGGTTTTGGATTGATTGCAACATTATCAATCGTTACTACCGTTTTAGATTTTTATTCAAATCCAGAAAATTATGTAGTGCAATTTGAGTTGATTCCGTTTTTAATAATGTTAGTGATTGTTGTTACTTTAATACCCATTCAAACAAGTTTTGAAGAATATTTTTTTAGAGGGTATTTAATGCAAGGGATTGGCATTGCAGCAAAAAACAAATGGGTTCCTTTATTGATTACCTCTGTTATCTTTGGAGGATTGCATTTTTTTAATCCTGAAGTTGAAAAAATTGGAAATATAGCCATGGTCTATTATATTGGAACTGGTTTTTTCTTAGGTATTATTACGCTAATGGATGAAGGTATGGAGATCTCTCTCGGTTTTCATGCGGGTACGAATTTAATTATAGCCTTATTGGTCACTAGTGATTGGACCGTTTTCCAGACCAATTCAATTCTATTGGATCTTTCCGAACCTGGTGCAGGAATTGAAGTGGTACTTCCAGTATTTATTCTATATCCTATGCTATTAGCAATAATGGCTTGGAAGTACAAATGGACTGGCTGGAGGGAAAAACTCTTTGGTAAAATAAGTCCGCCTGATGCGCTTGGTACACTAAAAGAATAAATCGATTTATTTTGAATGCTCCTTGGAAATATATCCATCCTAAATTTAAGCTGAACGGATTGTCTTATCAATCTGATGGACTTTTTGCAATAGCTAACGATTTAATAAACTCTGGTGCTCATTATGAAATTAGTATCGGAAATTTTATTCAGGAATGGTTAGACAACAATGATCATGTTGTTGTTAAAACATCTGGGTCTACGGGTGTTCCTAAAAATTTAGATCTATCGAAGCAAAAAATGATTAACAGTGCAAAAGCAACTGGCACTTTTTTTAAGCTAGCTGAAAATACCACTGCATTATTATGTTTGCCTTCAAATTATATTGCTGGTAAAATGATGTTGGTAAGAGCAATGGTTTTGGGTTGGAATCTTCATATTGTTGCTCCCGAAAAAGATGCAATTACGCAATATGATAATGATTATGATTTTGTTGCTATGGTTCCATATCAAGTACGTTATTCTTTAAAGTCACTAAATAAAATAAAAAAATTAATCATAGGAGGAGGTGCTATTTCAAAAGAATTAAACGACCAATTACAAGGTGTTGATACCGAAGTCTTTGCAACTTATGGGATGACGGAAACCATTAGCCATATTGCGGTTAGAAGAATTAATGGCTTAGCACAATCCAATGATTATACCGCCTTACCTAGGGTGAGGTTTTCATTAGATGATAGAAATTGTTTAATGATAGATGCTCCTGAAGTTTCAGCGGAAAAAGTAATCACTAATGACATGGTGAGATTAATTTCCCCTACTTCATTTGAGTATTTGGGCAGAATTGATAATGTAGTTAATAGTGGTGGCATAAAACTTTTTCCAGAACAAATAGAAAGAAAATTAGCTTCCTATATCGACCAACCATTTATAATTGCTTCAGAAAAAAATGAATCCTTAGGAGAACAATTAATCTTGATATTAGAAGAAGATACCGCCAAAGAAACTCCTGATTTTAAAGAAGTTTTTTTATCTTTATCAAGCTATGAACGTCCAAAAAAAATATATGTGTTTTCTAAATTTTCTTTTACAGAAACGGGTAAGATTAAAAGAATGGAACTATTAAAATATTTAGAAAAGTTTAAAAAGTAAAATTTTTATCCGAATCATTTTGTTAATTAGAAATCTAATTTATACCTATGAAATTTATTTATTTATTTATTTTCGGATGCTGTTGTACATTATCTGCACAAGAAATTCTTTCAGAAAAAGAAAGAGCTGTTTTAAAAGATGAAATCTTAGCAGATCGTTTCGATACTCTGTTACCTCAATTAATGGATACAACAGGTATTGACATGTGGTTGCTTATTTCTAGAGAATACAATGAAGATCCAGTAATGAGAACGATGCTTCCTGCTACCTGGTTAAATGCTCGAAGAAGAACTATGATTGTTTTTTATAGAAATAAAGAAGACAATACTTTTGAGAAATTAGCAATTGCAAGGTATGATATAGGAGAAAGCATAAGCTCAGCATGGAATAAGGAAGAGCAGCCTGATCAATGGAAAGCACTTGTAGATATCATAAAAAATAAGGATCCAAAAAAAATAGGAATTAATACTTCCAATGATTTTGGTATCGCTGATGGATTGGTGCAAACCGATTACGCTGCGCTTAAAAATGCCTTGCCAATTGAATATCAAGATAAATTAGTATCTGCTGAGAAGCTTTCGATAGCTTGGATCGAAACAAGGTCACAAAAAGAAATGGAGTTATATCCTACATTAGTAAAAATCACGCATGCTATTATTGATGAAGCTTTTTCAGCTAAGGTAATTACTCCTGGCGAAACTACTACAGACGATGTGGTTTGGTGGATGCGTCAAAAAGTAAGCGATTTGGGATTGGAAACATGGTTTCATCCAACGGTAGATGTACAACGTAATAAAGAAGAATTAAAAAGTCATATTTATTCCTTTTCTAAAGGAGAAGAAGAAAAACTAATCATTCCTGGTGATTTATTGCATTGTGATTTTGGGATCACTTATATTGGATTAAACACCGACTGTCAGCAGCATGCCTATGTTTTAAAAGAAAACGAAATAAAAGTGCCCGATTTTCTATCAGAAGCTTTTAAAAAAGGGAATCGAGTACAGGATATATTTACTTCTAATTTTAAGGAAGGTCAATCCGGTAATTTAATATTATTAAAATCTTTAAAGGATGCAAAAGAAGAAGGATTAAGACCTTCCATATACACGCATCCATTAGGTGTTTATGGGCACAGTGCAGGTCCCGCTATAGGTATGTGGGATTCTCAAGGAGGAGTTCCTGGTACAGGCGATTATCCATTGCATTACAATACAGTTTATGCCATTGAATTAAATACTACGGTCGAAATTAAACAATGGAAAAAAGACATCCGAATCATGCTAGAGGAGGATGGTTTTTATGGAGAAAATGGCTTTCGTTATATTGATGGAAGGCAAGAAAAAATTAAAACTGTAAATCCAAATGCTTATTAAAAAGTGTTTAATTCTAAGATTTAATTTTTAATTCCAGGTTGAAGAAGTATAAAGTTTTCTTCAACTTTAGCTTTATCGACCATGATTTTCACCGCTCTTAATAATTGTTTTGCATCGTAAATAATTCCATCCTTAATGGTGTATTTTACACCGCCAACTCGAACGACCTCATTTTCTTCGGTAAGTTTTATAGCACCTGTACCATATAAAACCTTTAGGTTTGATAATGGATTCTCTTCAATAATGACAAAATCTGCATATTTTCCAACTTCAACAGATCCAATTTTGTCAGCCATCCCGAGGGCCTCTGCTCCATTTAAAGTAGCAGTTCTTATCACTTCTAATGGATGAAATCCCGCTTCTCTTAACAATTCTAATTCTCTTATGTAAGCAAATCCATACAATTGAAAAATAAAACCAGAATCAGATCCTGCAGTGACTCTTCCGCCCCTATTTTTATATTCATTTACAAAAGCCATCCATAACCTATAATTTTCTTTCCAAGCCACTTCTTCTTCTGTACCCCAGAAATGCCAATAGGAACCGTGACTTATCTTACTTGGTTGGTAATAGTTCCATAAAGATGGGAGTGTGTATTCTTCGTGCCATTCTGCTCGTCGCGCTCTTTGAAGGTCCCTACTAGCCTCGTAAATATTAAAAGTTGGATCTAATGTGAAATCCAATTCAATTAACTCATTCATCACCTTGTTCCAGTGGGCGGAATAAGGCGCCGCGGCTTGTTTCCAAAGCCTACCAGCTTCTCCAAAGCGATCTTGTTCGTTGTTATAGTTATAATCCAATGGATAGTTTTGTACCGTACGATCATCAAATAAAGCCTCAGGCAGTCCATACCAATGTTCTAAGGATGTTAAACCTGACCGTGCAGAATTTAAAACATTCCATCTTGCAACGCTCATTTGTGCATGATGCATAGCGGAACGCAATCCTAACCTATTATTTTCTTCCAATGCAGCTTTCATTATATGAGGCTCTGCTCCAAAAAACTTGATTCCATCTGCTCCTTTTTCAGCATTATCTCTTACCCATTCTCGCGCTTGTTTTTCTGTAGTAATTTCTACCTCACTACCTTCACCAAAACCTGTATATGCAAGTATTCTTGGTGCTGTAATTTCGTTTTTAGCACTTCTGTTTTTTAAGTCTAAAGCATAATCCAACCCTCTGCCTGAAGGTTCTCTAACAGTCGTAATTCCGTGAGCCATCCACAATTTAAAAACATATTCCCAATCTGCTCCTTGGGCTTCTCCTCCAATATGTCCATGCATATCTATAAATCCAGGCAGAAGAAACATACCAGTAGCATCTAATTCTTTTCCTGATGCATTTAATTTAGGGCGATTCTTTGGATCAATTTTAACACCGGGATATCCTACAACAGTTATTTTTTTAATAATATTATTCTCTACAACTATATCTACAGGACCAATAGGAGGCGCTCCATTACCATTGATCAAAGTTACTCCTCTAATGATTAATTGTTTGAAAGGTCCTTCGCTTTGTGAAAAAGTTAGTTGCGAAAAGAAAAAAGTGATAATAAAGATACTTACGGGTACTAGTTTTCTCATTACATGCTTGTTTAATGAAAATTAAAATAAGAAAATTACAACAAATTTTTTAATTTGATGACCTATACCTGTATCACTCCTAAATTAAATTTCTTCTCTACAGGTGCGTGATTGGCTGCCTCGATCCCCATAGAAATCCAAGTTCTGGTATCTAATGGGTTGATAACTGCATCTGTCCAAATTCTTGAAGCTGCATAATAAGGCGAAACTTGCTCATCATAACGTGCTTTAATTTTATCGTATAGTTCTTTTTCAACTTCTGGAGTAATTTCTTTTCCTTGCTTCTTTAAGGATGCGGCTTCAATTTGTAATAATACTTTTGCAGCACTATTTCCACTCATAACTGCTAATTCTGCACTTGGCCAAGCTGCTATTAACCTAGGGTCATACGCTTTTCCACACATTGCATAATTTCCAGCGCCATAAGAATTTCCTATGATAATTGTAAATTTTGGAACGACACTGTTACTCACAGCGTTTACCATTTTTGCACCATCTTTAATAATACCTCCATGTTCACTTTTACTTCCAACCATAAACCCTGTTACATCTTGAAGAAAAACCAATGGAATTTTTTTCTGATTGCAATTGGCTATAAATCGTGTTGCTTTATCAGCACTATCACTATAAATAACACCTCCAAATTGCATTTCTCCACTTTTTGTTTTTACCAAAGTTCTTTGGTTAGCCACAATTCCAACTGCCCAGCCATCAATTCTTGCATAGCCAGTTAGGATTGTTTTACCATATTCTTTTTTGTATTCTTCAAATAAAGAATCATCCACAATTCGTTTTATAATTTCACGCATATCGTAAGGTTCGGCACGTGATTTTGGAAGTATCCCAAATAGTTCTTTTGGTTCTTCTTTTGGTTTTAAAGGTTTTTCTCTGTTATAGCCAGCTTGATCGTAATCTCCAATTTTTGAGAATATATTTTTTATGGTATCCAAAGCATCTTTATCGTCTTTAGATTTATAATCGGTTACACCACTAATTTCACAATGGGTAGAAGCACCTCCTAGTGTTTCGTTATCTATAGACTCTCCAATAGCTGCTTTTACCAAATAACTTCCGGCTAAAAATATACTTCCCGTTTTATCTACAATTAAAGCTTCATCACTCATAATTGGTAAATAAGCACCTCCTGCAACACAGCTTCCCATAACTGCAGATATTTGCGTAATACCCATGCTACTCATTATCGCATTGTTTCTGAAAATTCTTCCAAAATGTTCTTTGTCTGGAAAAATTTCATCCTGCATAGGAAGATACACTCCTGCACTATCCACTAAATAGATGATTGGTAATTTATTTTCTATTGAAATTTCTTGGGCACGTAAATTCTTTTTTCCTGTAATTGGAAACCAAGCACCTGCTTTTACAGTAGCATCATTTGCAACAACAATACATTGTTTACCGCTAACATATCCTATTTTTACAACCACACCACCACTCGGACAACCTCCGTGCTCCGTATACATTTTATCTCCTGCAAATGCTGCAATTTCAATATTTTTAGATTTTGGATCTAGTAAGTATTCAATGCGTTCTCTCGCCGTCATTTTTCCTTTAGCATGGTGTTTTTCAATCCTGTTTTTTCCACCACCAAGTTTTACCTTTATTAGTTTTTGCCTTAATGCAGCACTTAATAATTTATTGTGATCTTCGTTTTTATTGAAGTTTAAGTCCATAGAAAAATAACTTTTTGCTAAAATACAAAATGCCTTTTAATCAATTATGTTTTTCAATTTATTATATGCTCGATAAAGTATTTGCTTTTTTGCTTTGGAAACAATTTTATTACGATATTTGTATTTCGGCTTAATTTTAAAGTAATTATACTATATAATCGTTTTCTATAAAATCATCAGAAAACAATAAATGAAATTGAATTATGGGAATGAATAAAAACACAGTATTGGCTTGGGCAACATTTATAATGATATTAATGGGCTTAATTTTAATTGCCCTTGGAGCATTTAGATATGATGATGTTGCTGGATGGGGATTTGCTTCTGTAGGAATCGGGTTCTTTGCAAATGCTTGGGTTTTTAACGCATTAAAAGGAAGGGTGTAGTTTACAAATTTTCTTTCAAGCTTTCAGAAATAAAATATAAATAACCATTTAATTAATATTATGTCAGATGACAAAAAGGTGATTTTCTCCATGTCTGGAGTTACCAAAGCCTATCAAAATTCACAAACTCCAGTACTCAAAAATATATATTTAAGTTTTTTCTATGGAGCAAAAATTGGAATATTAGGTTTAAATGGAAGTGGTAAATCGACACTTTTAAAGATTATTGCAGGGGTAGATACCAATTATAGAGGAGATGTTGTTTTTGCTGATGGATATTCTGTGGGTTATTTAGAACAAGAACCTAAATTAGATGAATCTAAAACTGTCCTAGAAATTGTAAAAGAAGGAGTACAAGATGTTGTGGATATTCTGGATGAATACAATAAAATAAATGATATGTTTGGCTTGCCAGAAGTTTATGAAAATCCAGACAAAATGGATGATCTTATGGCAAAACAAGCTGTATTACAAGATAAAATTGATGCTACAAATGCATGGGAGTTAGATACTAAGTTAGAAATTGCAATGGATGCTCTTAGAACTCCTCCCGGAGATTCTCCAATAAATGTTTTATCCGGTGGTGAGCGCAGAAGAGTTGCCTTGTGTAGATTATTATTACAAGAACCAGATGTATTATTATTAGATGAGCCCACAAATCACTTGGATGCTGAAAGTGTTCATTGGTTAGAACACCACTTATCAAAATACAAAGGGACCGTAATAGCAGTAACTCACGATCGGTATTTTCTTGATAATGTAGCAGGTTGGATCTTAGAATTAGATCGGGGAGAAGGGATTCCTTGGAAAGGTAACTATTCTTCTTGGTTAGATCAAAAATCCAAACGAATGGCACAAGAGAGTAAAACAGCCTCTAAACGTCAAAAAACACTTGAACGCGAATTAGATTGGGTTCGTCAAGGTGCAAAAGGAAGACAAACAAAACAAAAAGCAAGACTTAATAACTATGATAAGTTAATGAGTCAAGATCAGAAACAATTGGATGAAAAATTAGAAATTTACATTCCCAATGGACCACGTTTAGGTACTAATGTTATTGAAGCTAAAGGAGTTTCTAAGGCATTTGGAGATAAGTTGCTATATGAGGATTTAAATTTTAATTTACCCCAAGCAGGAATCGTTGGTATTATTGGTCCTAATGGGGCAGGAAAAACAACTATCTTTAAAATGATCATGGGTCAGGAAACACCGGATGCTGGTGATTTTACTGTTGGAGAAACAGCTCAAATTGCTTATGTAGACCAAGCCCATTCCAATATTAATGCAGAAAAATCAATCTGGGAAAATTTCTGTGATGGTCAAGAGTTGATAATGATGGGCGGTAAACAAGTCAATTCAAGAGCTTATCTGAGTCGTTTTAACTTTGGAGGAAGTGAACAAAACAAAAAAGTTGCTACGCTTTCTGGTGGAGAACGAAACCGTTTACACCTCGCCATGACTTTGCGCGAAGAAGGAAACGTTTTATTATTAGATGAACCGACAAATGACTTAGATGTCAATACACTTAGAGCCTTAGAAGAAGGTTTGGATAGTTTTGCAGGTTGTGCGGTAGTTATATCTCACGACAGGTGGTTTTTAGATCGTGTTTGTACTCATATTTTAGCTTTTGAAGGAGACAGTCAAGTATATTTCTTCGAAGGTGGATTTAGTGATTATGAAGAGAATAAAAAGAAACGATTGGGTGGTGATTTGCTGCCAAAAAGAATTAAATACAAAAAACTAATCAGATGATTTTTTAATGTTTAGTACCATAAAAGTTATTGCTTTTGATGCCGATGATACCTTATGGGTAAATGAACCT
>Ga0233444_10002466_pt1 | contig 19465 bp, 22 predicted proteins | sample SI_124_October20_6_FD_182792 | JGI IMG/M metagenome (GOLD analysis project Ga0233444, IMG submission 182792) | Seawater microbial communities from Saanich Inlet, British Columbia, Canada - SI_124_October2016_10_MG | ecosystem: Environmental > Aquatic > Marine > Inlet | place: Canada: British... | reverse complement strand
AATAAAATCGCAGAAAGCCCAAGGAAAAATCCTCTAGCTTTACTATAACTTATAAAGAGAGAGTTCTTATAATAAGTCATTTGCGTCAATTGATCCGTCTTGATTAACATCTAAGCTAACTGTTTCCCAACCTGTATCAACACCAACACCTGGCTTAACGTCTTCAATAGTAGCGTTAAGATCATTAGTTGTGCTCACTACTTGATTTTCTAAGTTAGGAATATCTGCTTCTAAATTAGCAACTTCGGTACTAAGACTAGATATATTTGTCTCAGTAGTTGAAATTTGACCAGACACAGCATTCACTTGTTCGGTAGATGAAGTTATTTGATTGTTAACATCATTTAACTCATTACCTAGAGTATCAATTTGAGATTGGATTGTAGCTGTTTGTTCCTCAGTTAATTCAGGATTATTAAGCTGAGTATTTAAATCATTTATTTGTGCACTAATCGTATTTGATTGTGCTGTAAATGTATTTAAATCAGTATTCAATCCTCCTAATTGAGTATTTAAAGTTTCTACATTCACCTGCAAAGTTGATAGAGAAGCTAAATTATTTTGAATAGTTTTATTATTTAAAGCAATTTGATCATTCAAACTTTGAATTTGATTTTGTAAATCAGCAATACCTGTTTCATAGATATTTCCAAAGTTAGCTTGTAAAGCCCCAACATACGCTGGTTGACCTAATTTCTTAGCTATCTCAACGTAAGTTTTTACTCTTTGGCCGTGATTAACAAATCCAGCTGAATAGACTTCACCTTTCACCCAACCACCTTTAACTAAAGATTTACTTCCTTCTTCATCTAATTTTCTAGATACTTTAGTTATATCCTGTTCAAATTTATCGTCAGCTTTGGATAGTTTGTTTGAAAGTTTATCTTCAGCTTGATTAATTTTTTGATTTGGATTTTTAGCAGTTACAGCCTTCTCAGCAGCTTTTTGATATTTAGCCTGCGCTTTAGAGATCTCTTTTGCATATTTCTCAAAAGCTTTAGAAAAATCTTTATCTACTTTTTGAGTAAATTTAAGATTTTCTTTTTCAGTTTTGGCTATATCTTTTGTTGCTTTCTCTGCATTTTTTGAAGCTTTGTCTGCTGTTTTAGATGCTTCTTTTGCAGCTTTGTCTGCAGCTTTAGATGCTTCTTTTGCAGCTTTGTCTGCAGCTTTAGATGCTTCTTTTGCAGCTTTGTCTTCAGCTTTTGATGCTTTTTCTGCAGCCTTCTCTTCTTTTGATTTAGCGTAAGCTATCGATCCAAATTCACTTATTCCAGTATAATTTCCTATAACGACACTGTTAGAGAGTGAAAATGAAAATATAACAGCAGAGCTAAATAATATGGCTTTGTATAAAAAGCTCTTTTTTTGCTTGTTTTTCATAGTTTTCTCCTTTGTTCATTACCTGTGTCGTATCAAAACTTATTTTATTCGATATCGAATAATTTTAATCTTTAAACGACATATATCATGGAAAGGTTATATTTGTTAAGATCGTCATTACGAAATGAGCAAGTTAAAAAAAGAACTTATGTTTTTAATGCCTAAATTAAGAAGGTATTGTTACGGTTTAACGGGAAACAAAGATCGTGGGGATGATCTTCTCCATAATTCTGTTGTAAAAATTCTTGAAAAATTAAATTTTGGATTAAGTTCAATCGATAATTTATCAGCTTATATGTACAAAATTATATCAAATACTTGGAAAGACGAACTAAGAAAAAAATATAGGAATGTTGAGATTCATGTAGATGAAATGATCTACAATAATTTACCTGATTTAGAAACAAATAGTTACGATGGAAATATTGATACATTAAATGAAATCAAAGATAGCATCAAATCCTTAAGCTTAAAATTAAGAGAAGTTTTAATCTTAGTTGCGCTTGAAAATAAATCTTACAAAGAAACAGCAGAAATTTTAAATATTCCAATTGGAACTGTGATGAGTAGATTAAATGAAGCTAGAAAAAAATTATCTGCCCAGAAAAAAAATGAAGAAATTAAAGAAGTAAATTAATGAAAAAAATAGATGATTTAAAATTACAAATGTATGTTGATAATGAATTATCAAAAGAAGAAAGTACTGAAGTAGAGAATTATTTAAAAATTAATAACGAAGCAAGATCACTCGTAGAAAACTATAAAAAAATTAATCACCTCATTTCATCTACTTACAGCCAAATTAAATCTAACGATCTACCTAAAAGAACACTAGATTTATTGATGGATGAAAAGCCAAGTTTTTTTAATAAATTATTTAATTTTAAAGTAAAATTATTTCCAGCTTTGGGCTCTGTAGCAGCTTTAGCTATTGTTGCTGTTATGGGAATTAATGTTTTTAAAATTGATAATAACCAAATTAATCCTACTAATTTAATGTCTGAAAATAATAAGCATGTAGTTTTAAATGAATTACAAGAAATCTTAAAAGATAGCGAAGATAACTTAAGCGGAATAGTTTCATTTAAAAGTAAAAATATTGAGTACAAAGAGGTTAAATCGTATTTAGATGCTAGAGGAAGACCTTGCAAAGATATCAAGTTTAAAAATTTTAGTATTAAAGATGCTAAAATCAATGAAGCAACATTCGTTAAATTAAGTTCAGGAGAATGGAAAGTTATTAAACTTGAATTTATAAAAGATAGCTCACTTGGCATTTAATTTCTTAATTCATATAATATTCTTATTAAATTGTACTGGTGGTGTACTGTTGAAGAATTAATTGTTTGACCGATGACTCTATTATCGTTTTGAATCCTACATAATAGAAAGAAATGAATTTGCTCTTTACTGATTTGTAATCAATAGGTTCGCGGTTCGAGTCCGTGTGAGGGCACCACAAAATGTAAAGCTAAATTTTATTCTGAGAATTGAAAGTTGAAATCATTTTAATCAAAATATCTACAGCATTTTCAGGATAATTTCCAATTGCAGTTTCAGCGGCTAAGACTAGGCCATTTGCACCCATCTCTAAAGTTGAATAAATATCATTAACTTCACCACGTGTTGGATATTTATTATAAATCATAGACTCTAAAAAATTTGTTGCAACAAAAATATTTTTTTTATTCTTATTTTTATTTTTACTTACAATTTTGAATAAATTTCTTTGAATTAATGGAACATTTTCTATTTTTACTTCTTTCGATAAATCACCTCTATCAATTAAAAAATTATCAGCATTTAATATTATTTTTTTAAAATTGAAAATTGCTTTTTTTGACTCAATTTTAAATATTTTATTTTCAGTGGGTAAAATTTTATTAAATTTTTTGACATCACTTAAACTATTAGTAAAAGATAATGCAAAATTTTTAATATTTAATTTTTTAGCTATTTCAATTCCTTTAAAATCTTTTTCTGTAAGATAGTTAAGTTTAATTAATCTATTAGAAATATTTACACCTTTATTATTTTCAAGCTTGCCAGAAGATATAGTCTTTAAAAAAATGATTGATTTATTTATTTTGAAAACCTCAGCTTTTAAATCATCAAAACCAATATCTAAAATATCTGCAATTTTAATTTTTTCAAAAACATATTTTGGATAAATTTTAAAATTACCTGTTTTCTTATGTATTTTAAATATTGAACCAACTTTATAAAAAAAACTTTTTTTAACATTTGTTCTTATCTGTGCACCCTCTGTATCAATACATATTGATTTGTTTGTAAATTTTTTTACATATTTTATAATTTTATTTAAATCGTTCAATTTAATATGTGACATGTTTAGTCGTACGAGTGAAACATCTTTTTTTTTGGAAATAAATTTAAGAAATTTTGGGTTAATTGAAGATGGTCCTAACGTACAAAAAATTTTTTTATTTTTTTTTATCATAATTTATTAATTCAAAATTTTTTAATCTTATATTTTTAAAATGGTTTTTTTCTAAATCACTGAGTGTCTTGTACAAAAATTTATTTATATTTTTTATTTCATTCTGATTTTTATCATAAAATTTTTTTTCCAAAGATTTAGTTATAATATTTTTATTAAAAAGATAAGAGGTCATTTGATAGTTGTTTTTGTAATTAATTAATAAATTATATTCACTGGTAGATTTTTTATATTCATTATAAAGACTTTCACTGATACTATTTTTTTTATTAAATTTACCATACAAAGTATTCTTTCCATCAAACATCTTGTTTAATTTATTTTTTTCATTACCGTATCTGGAAATTAAACTTGGAAATAAATCTATCGTTTCTATTATTTTGTTTTGTTTTGATTTAAAATTTTTTACTTTATTATCTTTTATAAAAAAACCAACATTTTGGTGAAATTTATCCAGTATGTTACCCGTACAATTTAAGGACCCTAATCTTGTCCCATGATCACCCATTAATACAATTGTGTAATCATTGAATTTCTTTTTTGTTAGATAGTCGTATAATCTCTGTAATCTAAAATCAATTAACTTCATTCTATTGTAAATTTCCAATTCTTCAGAAAAATTTTTTTGTCTAAGAAAAATTGATAATTTTTTATTATTTTTTTCATTTAAAGCTTTATAGTTTTTTTTTTCTTTAATTATTTTATTTAAATTTATTAAATCAAAATTTTTTTCACCTTGGTAAATAAAATCTGCAATTCTATCGTGTCCTTTTAATTTATGATGAGAGTCAAAAATATGTGCAAAAATAAAATTAGAAGATTCTTTAAAGAATTCTATTTGACTGATAATTTTATCTACCATTTCATCTGATGAAGAATTTTCACAAAACTTGAATACATCTACTCCTCTATCAAATGAATATGTAGGATTTATTCTTGTGTAAGGTGAATAACAGCCTGTCACAAAATCTTTTTCTTTGAAATATTCAAAAATAGTTTTTGTTGTTGTAATAGCTGAAGTTCCGCTGAACTTTTTTTTATTTTTATAATATGAGATGGGAGTATAATTTAAATGATTTGACGTATATTGTCCTGTAATCAAATTTCCAAAAGTAGGAAGAGTCCATGCGGAATTGGAATAAAAATTTCTTAATTTATTTGAATTTCCAAAAAAATTTAAACTATTTGACAAATGTTGAGATAAATATTCACTTAACCCATCTACAAATAAAATTAGTACTAATTTTTTTTTATTTTTGTTAATAAAAAATGTATTTATAATTTTACTATTATCATCTTTTTTAATGCTAACTTTTTTGTAGTCAGACTTAATTTTAATAAAATTAACAGAATTATTAGATAAAGGCTTTTGATATTTTTTATTATTCAATTTGTATTTTAAGAATTTTGATTTTTTATTATATAAAATTAAAATAATATATTTTGAAATTTTGTAAGAAAATTTTTTTAAATTTTCTATTTTAAAAATGTAATTATTGATTTTTAAATATTTATCACCAGAAATTAGAAGCTGTTCATTATATTTTTCACTTAAATAAAACCATTGTTGAAGTTTTTTTTTATTTACTAATTTTGTAAAAATATCTTTTGAAAAAAAAATATATTTATGAACTAAATTAATTTTATTAATTAAAATTCTTAACAATAAAATTAAAAATAATATTAAAAAAATTATAGAAATAAAAATAATCATCGTTATAAATCTATTAAATTGAGTTTTTTTATCTTAGATTTTATTTTAGAAATATTTAAAGTTAAATTTTTTTTCGTTAGCCTTAGATCATATTTTACTGGTTTTTTAAATAATTTATTCATACTATCAAAACGACTTATTTTTATTGTATCCATCCAAATAATAAAGTCAGGTTTAAAAATTTTTATTTGAATATGTAAAGGACATACAAAATCTGCAACTACTATTTTTTTTTTTGACATTTTTGCCAACTTTTTCATTCTTTTAACTTGGCGAACAATTCCTTTTTTTGTGAAATCCCAATTTTTATATTTTCTTCTCACTGTATCAGCATTAAGCCACTTGGCTTTTAAAATTTTTACAACACGTCTAGCTAAAGTAGTTTTACCCGATCCTGGCAAACCCATAATTAAGATTATCATTTTATTATTAGATTTTTTTTTCTCAATTGTTCAATCTTAATTTTTTTTTGTAAACTCTGACTTTTGTCATAAAGTAGTTTAAATTTTATTTTGTTTTGAACTTTAATTATTATTTTTTTTGCATTCCTTACTTCAAAATTATCTGCAACTGCGCTAATGGGCCTTTTAATTGGATTGATATTTATAATTGTTATTTTAGATTTATCACTTACAACTTTTCCAGTCCAACTTCTTGGACGAAATGCACTTATTGGTGCAATTGAAATTTTTTTTGAATTTAAACTTAATATTGGTCCATTAACAGATAAATTATAAGCTGTACTACCTGCTGGTGTTGAGACTAGTACACCATCTGAAACTAATTTTTTTATTAAACATTTAGAGTTTTTTTTAATTAATAAATTAGCAGCCTGTCTACTTTGTCTTAAAATAGAAACTTCATTAATAGCAAAACTTTTTTTTATTTTATTATTACTAAACACAGTCATTTCCAGTGGTGAAATGCTAATAATTTTTAATTTTAACATATTTTTAAAATTTAGATTATTTGAAGGTTTGTTCATTAAAAAACCATAATTACCAGAATTAATTCCATAAAATATTTTATTAGAATTTTTATTTTTTTTTAAAGTTTGAAGCATGAAACCATCTCCACCTATTACAATTATTAAATTTGAAAATTTTTCAATTTCTTTTTTATTTAAATTTTTTATAATTTTTTTTTTTATTTTTATAGACTTTAGATTTTTGTCGGAAATAATTTGTAATTTATTCATATTGTTGGTGCCCTCGGCCAGACTCGAACTGGCACTCCCATAAGGGCAAGGATTTTAAGTCCTTTGTGTCTACCAATTTCACCACGAGGGCACTGTGTTATTTTTATTGTTATTGTTAATATATTAATACATTAGAGTTTTAAAGTATTAAAAATAATAATTTATCTAAATTTTCAATAGAGTCTTAAGTTTTTTTAACGGACAGTACAAAATACCATTTTGCAAAACAGATGATTTATAAATTGGCTTAAGATTTATTTGGTGATGTTTTAACTTACATTTAATTGAGATATTTTTGAAATCATTTAATCTTTTGTTGTTTTTAATTTCTAAAACTTTTGTCCCCTTTTTACAAAATATTAAGTTAGAAAGTTCAGCACCAAACATGCTGATAATAATATTGGCATTTGAAAATAATTTAATCTGATCTGCAAAAGATAAATTTTTCAATTTGAGAGATTTGAAACCTAAAGATTTTAAATAATTTTTTATTTCATGATTATTAATTAATATTCTTTGATCTTTATATGTATGTATATTATTATTTAAATTAAATTTTGAATAATCTCTTTCAATGTAGATTTTTTTATAATTTTTAATTTTACTAAGTTTTGCAAATTTCAAATAACTTTTTTTTAAATCTTTAATTATTATTTTCGGTATTTTATCAAATCTGTGTTCAAAAGGATGATTGGTACAAATTATTTCTTTACCTTGAATAAATTTATTTTTTTCACTACTTATAATTCTATTCTTATTAATTTTTAAAAATTTTAAAGTATCTAGTTGAAATTTATTTTTCAAAGCAGGTACATAAATAAAATCAAATTTTTTTAAATCTTTAAATTTCAAAACAATAAGTAAACGGGAAATAGAGTCAAATAACCAATGACCGTAATTATGTTTAGCAGCTCCACCTGAAATTATTGAAATAATTTTGCCATTGTATTTTTTTAATAATCTATTTGTACCGTATTTAAAAATTATATTATTTTTTGGTTTAGAATTTTTTGAATTTCTGTATTGGTAAGAGGGCTCTTTTATAAGGAAATTATTTTTTAAATAGGCTGCATCATCAACAGAATTGGTGAATATTTTTCCGTTAATTATTTTGTATACATTTACTTTTTTAATCTTCTTATATTGAAATTTTTTAATTAAAATTGAATTTTTTCTATATTTATAAATATAAATTTTTTTATTGATTAGATTAAAAAATTTTGATCTAAGTTTATTTATTATTTTTATCAATTTATTTTCTAAAATTTAATTTTAATTAAAAATATCATATTATTATACAAATTAATAAAATATAGTGATCTAATGAAAAAAATTCTAATTTATAATTCTGGAGGTGGTTTGGGTGACTCAATTCAATTAATACCTTTAATATTAAGTCTTCAGAATCATTATAAAACATCAAAATTTTTCTATTTAGGGGCACATACAAACCATTTTAATGGTAGGCTCAAAGAATATGGAATTAATACCGAAACATTTGAACTAGATCTTAAATATTTTGGTTTTAGGTTATGGCATTTATTGTTTGTTAAAAAAATATTTAATAAAAAAAATTTTTCTAAATTTGATTTAATAATTGACTTACAAACAAAATTTAGAAACTCACTTATTCTAAAACAAATTCCTCATATAGATTTTTATTCAATGACTCTAAAAGGTTTTTTTTGTAACAAAAAAATTAAATTTGAAACAAAAAACCACCTAGAAAATCTAAGTCTTTTTATAAATGAAAAAATTAAATTAATTAACTTTGATCATAAAAATCTTCCTAAAATTCTAATTAATGAAGCGAGAAAACTTCTTCCAAAAAATAATTATATTGGTTTTTCTTTAACGCAAGGAAATAGATACAGAAAAAAAAGTTGGTCAATATACAAGTTTATAAATCTTGCAAATAAGATTAAGATTAAAAATAAAGTACCTGTTTTTTTTATTGAAAAAAACCAGGAACAAATTATTGAAAAGATAAGAAATCAAGTTCCCTCTGCAATCTTTCCAGAAACTAAATCTAATTTAGCTTGTCCTGCTTTAGTAACTGCATTGTGTGCAAGATTAGATTTAACTGTTACAATAGATAACGGAGTAATGCACATGTTTAGCTTAGCTAAAATTCGTATGATTGCTCTTTTTGGTCCAACAAGTTCAGAAAAATTTGCTCCAAAAGATAACTTTGTCAAAATTTTAGATAGTAAAAAAATTTATAAAACAAAAGATATAAATAAAATTACAGTAGATGATGTTTATAATTTAATTTAAATATTAAAAATTTTAATCTTTTTTAATTTTGCCAATGATATGATTTCATTATTAACATTTTTTAATTTTAATAACGATGTTGATCTTGAGACTACAGCTACACCAATCTTTCCTAATCTAAAAAAAGGATAACTACCTATATCAACGTGTTTTTTATATTTTTTTTGTATTAATCCTAATTTTTTAGAAATATTACTTTCCACTGTATAAAGATTAATAGTTTTACTATGAATCTTTAACCCTTTGACTAAAAACTTTTTACAATTTTCAATCATCGAATTTAAAATTGATGGAACGCCAGGTAAAGATAAAACGTTTTTAGTTATAAAACCTGGTGCTGCGCTTGATGGATTGTAAATTAATTGTGATCCTTTTGGTATTTTTGCCATTTTTTTTCTCCCATCATTAAATTTTATTTTTCCGTAATATTTTTCTAAAATTTTATAGGCCTCTTTATGAAATTCATATTTTAATTTAAAAGCTTTTGAAATCGATTTAGCTGTAATATCATCGTGTGTAGGGCCAATACCTCCTGTGGTAAATACATAATTAAATTTTTTAGATAGTAATAAAATATTATTAATTATTTTTTTTTCAATATCAGGTATAATTCTTACTTCTTCGACTGATATTCCACATTTTGAATTTAGCCAATTTGAGATAAAAGCTACATTCTTATCTTGAGTTCTCCCTGATAAAATTTCATTGCCTATAATAAGAATAGCGGCATTTACTTTTTTGTCTTTTTTCTTCATAGAAGTAATAAATATATGAATTTTGAAAATAAATTAATATCAGGTCAATTTATAAAAAGATACAAGCGTTTTTTTGTTGATGTTAAAATTAATGGCAAAATTATCACTGCACATTGTCCAAATACTGGGTCAATGTATGGTTTGTTAAAAAAAAATAACAAAGTCTGGTTAACTAAATCCAATAATCTTAAAAGAAAACTAAAATATACCCTTCAAATAATTCAAGACAAAAAAACAAAAGTCGGTGTTAATACTCATTTGACTAATAAAATAATACTGGAAGCACTACAAAATAATCTAATAAAAGAATTTGATAAAAAAATTGAAATAAAACCAGAAGCTAAGTTTGGGTCAAATACTAGATTTGATTTTTTAATTACAAAAAATAACCTAAAAACATTTATCGAAGTAAAAAATGTAACTCTTTCTAGAAAGAAAGGTGTAGCAGAATTTCCTGACGCGATTACTTCTAGGGGACTCAAACATATTGAACAACTTATTAAAGCCAATAAAAAAGGTTACAAAATTTATATTCTTTATTTAATTCAAAGAAATGACTGTAAGTCTTTTAAAATTGCAGGGGACATTGATCCAGAATACTCAGATTCATTGTTAAAAGCTGTGAAAAAAAATCTAAATGTGCTTTGCTTTGATTGTAAATTTTCACCAAAAGGAATAAAACTTAATCAAAAAGTAGAATTCAAAATTTAATGACACACGATATTAACGAATCATTTGAAAAAAGTAGAATAGCTGGATCCATAGCTGCAGGTGCATTAGATGAGGTTGCAAAAATTGTTAAACCAGGAATATCGACTGCTGAGATTGATAATATATGTTACGAATTTATTAATGATCATCACGCTTATTCTGCTCCATTATTTTATAGAGGTTTTCCTAAGTCCTGTTGTACTTCAACTAATCATGTTGTCTGCCACGGAATTCCATCAGACAAAGTTTTAAAAGAAGGTGACATAATAAACGTAGATGTAACTGCTTATAAAGAAGGTTGGCACGGCGATACTAGTCGTATGTTTAAAATTGGTGAAATTTCTATAAAAGCAAAAAAATTAATTGAAACAACTTACGAATCAATGATGAAAGCAATAAAAATTGTTAAAGAGGGAATTCAATTAGGCGATATTGGTTCAACAATTCAAAATCATGTTGAGGCTCAAGGTTTTTCAGTTGTTCAAGATTTTTGCGGTCATGGTATTGGTGAAACTTTTCACAAAGAACCAAACGTTCTTCATTACGGTAAGAAAGGAACAGGAGAACAAATAAAAGCTGGAATGATTTTTACTGTTGAGCCAATGATAAATATTGGAAATTATGAAACAAAAACTTTAAATGATGGATGGACAGCTGTTACAAAAGATAAATCTTTATCTGCACAATTTGAACATACAATAGGTGTAACAAAAGATGGTTATGAAATTTTTACTGAATCCAATAAAGTCAAATCAAAATAAATGATAGAAAGATATTCCAGAAAAGAAATGAAAAGTATTTGGGAAGACTATAATAAATATTCCCTTTGGCTAGAAATAGAACTGGCTGCTGCTGAGTCAATGGAAAAATTAAGAATTATACCAAAGGGTGTTGTAAAAAAAGTTAAATCAAAAGCCAAAATAAACGTAAAAAGAATTTTACAAATAGAAGATAAAGTTAAACATGATGTTATCGCCTTTCTAACTTCAATTACTGAAAAAACAGGTAAGGAAGCACGATACTTGCATAAAGGAATGACATCATCAGACGTGCTTGATACTTGTTTTAATTTACAGTTAAAACAATCTGGTGAAATACTTTTAAAAGATATTGATCAATTATTACAATCTATAAAAAAACAAGCTAAAAAACATAAATACACTTTATGTATTGGAAGAAGTCACGGTATTCATGCGGAACCAATAACATTCGGTTTAAAAATGCTAACTTTCTATCAAGAGTTTTTAAGAAATAAAAAACGTTTAGAGGATTCTATTAAAGAAATTTCAACGTGTGCAATTTCAGGAGCTGTTGGAACATTTGCTAATATAGATCCTAAAGTTGAAAGTTACGTAGCAAAAAAATTAAAACTTTCTGTTGAACCTATATCGACACAAGTAATTCCTAGAGATAGACATGCACAATTTTTTTCTACATTAGGAATTATTGCTAGCTCAATAGAAAGATTTGCAGTTGAAATTAGACACCTTCAAAGAACAGAAGTTTTAGAAGTTGAAGAATTTTTTGGAAAAAAACAAAAAGGATCATCAGCTATGCCACATAAAAAAAATCCAATCTTAAGTGAGAATTTAACTGGACTAGCTAGACTTATTAGGTCATGCGTAATTCCTGCGTTTGAAAATATAGCACTATGGCATGAAAGAGATATTTCTCACTCTGCTGTTGAAAGAAATATAGGTCCAGATGCAACAATAGCATTAGATTTTGCACTTATCAGACTAAGTGCTGTCGTTAAAAATTTAAATATCTATCCGAAAAATATGAAAAAAAATTTAGATATTACGAATGGAATATTTTTTTCTCAAAGAGTCTTATTAGAATTAACAACTGTTGGTTTTACAAGAGAAGAGTCTTACAAAATCGTTCAAAAAAATGCGATGCAAGCATGGAATGAAAATTCCTCATTTTACAATAAAATTGTTTTGGACAAAAAAATTACAAACAAAATACCTGTTAATAAACTAAAAAAACTATTTGATTTCAGTTACCATACAAAAAAAATTAATGTAATTTTTGACAGGTGTCTAAAGAAATAATTTAATGAATAAAGGTAACAAATTGTACGAAGGTAAAGCTAAAATTATCTATGAAACAAAAGATAAAAACTTAGTTATTCAGCATTTTAAAGACGATGCTACTGCCTTTAATAATTTAAAAAAATCAAGTGTTGAGGGCAAAGGCGTCCTTAATAACAGAATTTCAGAATATATTTTAACAAACCTTTCTCAATGCGGAATTAAAACTCATTTAATCAAACGACTGAATATGAGAGAACAACTAATTAAAAAAGCAGAAATCTTTCCTATAGAATTTATTGTAAGAAACATTGCTACAGGATCATTAACTAAAAGATTGGGTATACCTGAAGGAACAGTTCTTGAAAAACCATTATTAGAATACTGTTTTAAAAAAGATGAACTTAATGATCCCATTATATCGAAAGAACACATCTTCACATTTGGTTGGGCAACAGTAGATGAGATTGAGTTCATTGATAAAATGACTTTAAGAATTAATGATTTATTGGTTGGTTTATTTAGAGGTATTGGAATTAAACTTGTTGATTTTAAAATTGAATATGGAAAAGCTTGGAATAAAGATATTGATCAAAATGAAATTGTCTTAGCAGATGAGATAAGTCCAGATACCTGTAGACTATGGGACTCTAAAACTGAAAAAAAATTAGATAAAGATAGATTTAGAAAAGACTTAGGTAATATAATACAAGGATACCAAGAAGTTGCCAGAAGATTAGGAATCTTATCAGAAGAAACAAATATTAGTGAAGTAAACTTTGGTAAAACAGCCTCTATAAAATTTAAAAAAAAATAATTTGAAATTCTCAATAATAGTAACTCTTAAAAAAGATGTATTAGATCCCCAAGGTAAAGTAGTGCAAAATACTTTGAGTAATATAGGATTAAATTTAATAAATATCCGCCAAGGTAAATACTTTGAAATTGAAGTAGATGAAAAAGATCAAACTAAAGCGGAAAAAAATGTGGATGAGATGTGTAGAAAGCTTTTAGTAAACTTAATTATCGAAGACTATAAAATAAATAAATTATAATGAATTCATCTGTAATTGTTTTTCCCGGTTCTAATTGTGACAGAGATATCGCTGTAGCTTTAGAAAAAATGCAATTTAAAAATAAGATGGTTTGGCATAAAGAAACTAAACTACCAAAATCAGACCTAATAATTTTACCAGGAGGTTTTTCGTATGGTGATTATTTGAGGTCAGGTGCTATTGCTGGAAAATCACTAATTATTGATGAAGTTGTTAAAGCAGCTAATAACGGCTGTTTAATTTTAGGTATATGTAATGGTTTCCAGATATTAACAGAAACAGGTTTATTAAAGGGGACTTTATTAAGAAATAAAAACTTAAAATTTATTAACAAAGATATTCAAATTAAAGTGCTAAATAATGCAACAAAATTTTCTAATAAATATAAAAAAGACGAAGTTTTAAAAATTAATATTGCTCATAATGAAGGAAATTTTTTTACTAATGATAGACATTTACAAGAATTAAAAGAAAAAGATTTAATAGCATTTCAATATTGTGATGAAAATGGTAATGTTAATGATAATTCAAACCCAAATGGTTCATTAGAAAATATTGCAGGTATTTATAATTCTAAGAAGAATATTTTAGGTATGATGCCTCACCCAGAAAGAATGGTAGATAGATTAATTTCAAATACTGATGGGGTAAATTTATTCTCAAGTTTACTTAATTAATATAGATGCAAATTACTAATCAATTAGTTGAAACCCATGGTTTAAAAAAAATCGAATTTGAAAAAATTAAAAAATTATTAAATAGAGATCCAAACTTGTTAGAATTAGGAATTTTTTCTGCAATGTGGAATGAACATTGTTCTTATAAGTCGTCTAGACTGCATTTAAAAAAACTTCCCACATCAGGTAAACAAGTGATTCAAGGCCCTGGCGAAAATGCAGGAATAATTGATATCGGAGATAATGATGCAATTGTATTTAAAATTGAAAGTCATAATCACCCCTCATATATAGAGCCTTATCAAGGGGCTGCAACTGGTGTCGGAGGAATTTTGAGGGACGTATTTACTATGGGTGCCAGACCTATTGCTATATTAAATTCTATACATTTTGGATCACCTACCCACCCTAAAACTAAAAGTTTATTAAATGGTGTTGTTTCAGGTATTGGCGGATATGGAAATTGTATTGGAATACCAACAGTAGCAGGTGAAACAAAATTTGATGAAACTTACAATGAAAATAACTTAGTAAATGCTATGGCTGTGGGTTTAGCTAAAAAAGATAAAATTTTTTATTCAAAAGCAAAAGGTATTAATAAATCAGTGGTTTATGTTGGGTCAAAAACTGGTCGAGATGGCATACACGGAGCTTCTATGGCTTCTGCTGAATTTGATGAAAATACTGAAGATAAAAAACCAACGGTTCAAGTTGGTGATCCATTTACAGAAAAATTATTAATGGAAGCATGTCTAGAATTAATGAAAGACAATTCAATTATTTCAATTCAAGATATGGGTGCAGCTGGATTAACCTCTTCAAGTGTAGAGATGGCTTCAAAAGGTTCTTTAGGTATAGAATTAGAATTAGATAAAGTACCTTGCAGAGAGGAGAATATGACACCCTACGAAATGATGCTTTCTGAGAGTCAGGAACGAATGCTAATAATTTTAGAAGATGGTAAAGAAAAAGATGCCAAAAAAATATTTGATAAATGGGATTTAGACTTTGTAGTTATTGGTAAAACTACAAATACGAATAATCTTACATTAAAATTTAATGGTAAAGTTGAAGGTGAAATACCTATAGAAGCACTTGCAAATAAAGCTCCAATATACAACAGGAAATGGATAAGAAAAAAAATATCAAAAAACAAAGTCGAATTAAAAAATTTAAAAAAGATTAAAATTGAAGATGCTTTATTAACGATTTTATCTTCTCCAAACCATTCAAATAAAAATTGGGTTACTAATCAATATGATCAAACTGTTATGTGTGACACGGTACAAAAATCAGGTTCTGATGCTGCAATAATTAGAATTCATAATAAAGATAAAGCAATAGCTGTTTCAGTAGACTCTTCAGCTAATTATTGTAAATCACATCCAATTACAGGTGGAAAACAAATAGTCTGTGAAAATTGGAGAAATCTGATTGCTGTAGGAGCTAAACCATTAGCGATTACCAATTGTTTAAATTTTGGTAACCCAGAAAATGAAATCGTAATGGGAGAATTTGCAGAATGTATAGAGGGAATTAAAATGGCATGTGAGTTTTTAAATTATCCAGTCGTTTCAGGAAACGTTTCATTTTACAATGGTACAAATCAAAAGAACATTAAACCTACACCAGTCATTGGGGGTGTTGGGTTGATTAATAAATTATCTGAACCTATAGGGCATTCTTTTAAAAAAGATAAAAGTGAAATAATCTTACTGGGAAAAACATTTGGACACCTAGGGCAAAGTTGCTTTTTAAAAGAAAATTATTCTATTGTAGATGGAATGCCTCCTGAAATTAATTTTTTAAACGAAAAAAATAATGGAGAAAATGTTTTAAAACTAATTCAAGAAAAATTAATTTTATCATCTCATGATATATCTAACGGTGGTATGCTTGTCGCATTAAGTGAAATGATTTTTTCTTCTAATTTTGGTATAAAAATTCAAAAGCCAAAAAAACTATCAAATTTATTTGGATATTTCTTTGGAGAAGATCAAGGAAGGTATATTTTAGAAATTGATAAAAAAAACCTACAAAAAGTAGAAAAAAAACTCAAAGATAACAATATTTACTATGAACATATTGGAAATACACAAAAAGATTACTTTGAAATTGAGGGTGAAATGAAAATTACTATCAAAGATTTATTTAAAGCTAATAACAAATGGTATAATAGTTATTAATGCCTTTGCCAGTAGATGAAATAAAAAAGCTTATAAAAGAATCAATTCCAGATGCAATAATTGAAATAAAAGATTTAATGGGTGACAATAATCATTATGCGGCAATTATAAAGTCTTCGAAATTCAACAATTTAAATAAAATAGAACAACACAAATTAGTTTATAAATCCTTAAAAGGTAAAATGGGAAATGAGTTACACGCATTATCAATAACTACGGAGGGTAAGTAATGGAAATAAATGAAAAAATAAAAAATTTAATAGATGAAAATGAGGTTTGTTTATTTATGAAAGGAACACCCGATACACCTCAATGTGGTTTCTCAATGGCAGTTTCGAACATATTAAAACATTTAAATATTAGTTTTAAAGGAATAAATGTTCTTGAAGATGAAAATTTAAGAAATGGCATAAAAGAATTTAGTGACTGGCCTACAATACCTCAGCTTTATGTTAAAAAAAAATTTGTTGGTGGTTGTGATATTGTTAAAGAAATGTTTGAAAAAGGTGAATTAAAAAAACTTTTTGAAGAAAAAAAATAATTTAATTTATTTTTTTTTAATAAAACAAATATCAGAGTCTTTTAAATTTCCTTTTCTGACTTCAATTTTATCAATTAAATTCATTAAATATTTTTGATTTTCTTGATTGATTATTGATGAAGTGAAAAGAGTTTTTTTTTCTAAATTTTTTAAAAATTCATCTACTAAAATATGATTTATATTTTTATTATATTGATAATAATTAGGAAGTTTAAAATCTTCAATAACATAGATTCCATTTTTACAAACATATTTAAAAAAAAAGTTTAAACTAAATAGAATATCACTAAGATAATGTGATCCGTCATCAATAATTAAGTCAAAAGAACTAAATTGATTTTCAAAAAAAATTTTACTTAATATTTTTTTTACTCTTTTTTCATTATTTACATCTATTCCATAAACAAAAATTTTTGAAGACTCATATATAAAATTTGAAATATTTATATCAAAACAAAAAATTTTTGCTTTTGGAAAATATTTTACAAAGGCAGCAGCTGAAGCTCCAGCATATGATCCTATTTCAAGTATATTAATTTCTTTATCTTTTAAATGATTTAAATAATTGGTGTAAAAATTTGAGTAACCGTGACCTTTGCTATTATTTTTTTTAAAAATATTGGCTTTATCACTCCCAAAAAAATGAAATAATTCATCTAAAGATTTATTATTTAAATGATCATGATTGATAGGTATTTTTTTTTTTATTTTGTATATTAAATTTCTTTTAAATAAACTAAAAAAGTTCAATTATCTTGAGTAATATTCAATTACTAAACTTGGTTCCATGATTACTGGAAAAGGTACTTCTGAAAATTTTGGAACTCTAACTAGTTTAGCTGTTTTATTTTTATCATCCAATTGGATATATTCTGGAACTTCTCTCTCTTTACTCTGTAAGGCTCCATCAATAAATGTAAGTTTTTTTGATTTTTCTCTTATTTCGATTAAGTCCGTATCTTTAACAACATAACTTGAAATATTTACTCTTTTTTTATTAACTTTTATATGACCGTGATTAATCATTTGCCTTGCAGAAAAAACAGTTTGAGCAAATTTTGCTCTATAAATAACTGTGTCCAATCTACTTTCTAAAAGTGCTATTAGATTTTCTGTGGTGTCGCCTCTTGTAGATAATGCTTTTCTATAAATATTACGAAATTGTCTCTCATTAATATTTCCATAATAAGCTTTTAATTTTTGTTTAGCTTGTAATTGAGTGCCATAATCTGTTGGTTTACCTTTTTTATTTTGCCCATGTTGTCCTGGAGGGTAAGCTCTAGAATTGAAAGGACTTTTAGGTCTTCCCCAAATATTTGCTTTCAATCTTCTGTCTACTTTGTGTTTTGATTTAAGTCTTTTAGTCATATTTAATAAGAAAGTGTTTATAAGGTTTAAGGTCTATTTGTCAATTATGCTTTAGTATTTTTTTTACTTAGTGTGCTAATAATACTAGCTAGAATCCTCAATTCTTTGTCATTTGGTTCAAGCCTGTAGATTAAATTGTTTATATTCAAAATCATCGACTGTTTCTTTTCTTTTGGTAGAAAAAAATCTCTATCTTGTAGCAAACTCAATAAATGCCTAATTAATGAGTTAATTTTTAATTTAGGAGAAATACTAATATTTGAAATTTTTTTTTTGAATATTTTTTTGTTAAAAATTTTAAATATTTCATAACATATAATAGTGAGAGAATGAGACAGATTTAAAGACTTGAATTTTGATGAAGTTGGTATTTGTAAAACATAGTTAGAAAAGGATAAGTCTTGATTAGTTAGGCCTGAAGCTTCTGGCCCAAACATCAGTCCAAAATTTATATTTTTTTTTTTATTTATTAATTTAATAAAATCATTTAAGGAAATATGTTTTTTGTTAATATCACGACGTCTTGCACTTAGAGAAATAACTATATCAAAATTACTGATTGCTTCACTTGTTTCGGTAAAAACTTTTGCTTTATTTATTATATCAAAAGCTCCGACGGAAGTGGCTTTCGCTTTATGATTTGGGAAGTTAATTTTTGGAGAAACGATATGAAGTTTTGAAAAACCAAAATTTTTCATTGATCTAGCACAAGCTCCAATATTTTCACCTAATTGAGGTTTTACTAAAATAAATCCAAACTTATTTTTCATTTAAATTTGCCGGTGCTTTTTCTTTATAGAGTTTATAATCCAAACTATCTATTAGTGCTTTAAAAGAAGCTTCAATTATATTTGGTGACACTCCAACAGTAAACCAGCTCACGCCAGTTTTATCTGTGCTTTCTATTAAAACTCTGGTTGTAGCCTCTGTACCGGTGTTTAAAATTCTTACTTTATAATCTAATAATTTTAAATCAGAAAAGAAATTGTAATACTTTTCTACTTTTTTAAAGTTTGATCTTATTGCATTATCTAATGCATTTACTGGACCATTTCCCTCACCACTACACTCAATTTTTTTTCCATCAATTAGAAATACTACAT
>Ga0233444_10002455_pt1 | contig 19506 bp, 25 predicted proteins | sample SI_124_October20_6_FD_182792 | JGI IMG/M metagenome (GOLD analysis project Ga0233444, IMG submission 182792) | Seawater microbial communities from Saanich Inlet, British Columbia, Canada - SI_124_October2016_10_MG | ecosystem: Environmental > Aquatic > Marine > Inlet | place: Canada: British... | reverse complement strand
AAATATAAAAAAATTTTACTGCAAGTTTAACCCTACAGTAAAATCTAGTCTTAAATCTTGTTTACTTTAATTCTACTTTAGCACCAGCTGCTTCAAGTTTTTTCTTAAATTCTTCAGCTTCTTTTTTAGCTACGCCACCTTTAATTTCTTTTGGTGCTGCTTCTACTAAATCTTTAGCTTCTTTTAAACCTAAGGCAGTTATTGCTCTTACTTCTTTAATTACGTTAATTTTTTTATCTCCAGCTGATGCTAAGAAAAGTGAAAACTCAGATTTTTCTTCTGCTGGTGCTGGTGCTCCACCTGCTGCTACTGCTGCTACAGGAGCTGCTGCTGTTACACCCCATTTTTCTTCAAGTTGTTTTGAAAGCTCTGCTGCTTCTACAACTGTTAATGTTGAAAGCTCATCTACAATTTTATTTAAGTCTGCCATTTTGAATCCTATGATTTAATTTTTTAAACTCTTTGCGCGCGCTAAATTAGCAATTTTTGAGCCTGGTGCAAGTAAAATACTCACTAATTTTTGAGCTGGTGTAGCTAATATTCCTACAATTTTAGCCCTAGCTTCTTCTAGAGAAGGTAGTGTGGCGATTATAGCCACCTCTTTTTGGTCTAAAACCTTACCATCCATAAATCCTGCAACTATTTTTAACTTATCGTGTGACTTAGCAAATTTTGTTAAAATTTTAGCAGTTGTAATAGGATCAGATGAGATGGCTGCAGCTGTAGGTCCAGTAAAATATTTTTCTAAATCTTTTACCGGTGTTTCTTTTATAGCTATTTTTGTAATTCTATTTTTTGTTATTTTAAAGAGTATACCCTTGTCTCTTAATTCTTTTCTCAATTCATCAAGTTCAGTAACATTTAGTCCTTGATATTGGGCAATCATGACTGATTCATTGGACGTAAAGTTTTTTTTCATTTCCTCTACATAATTTTTTTTAGCTTCTTTATTCATCATGGTTATTTAGCTCCCACTTTATAAGAAATTCCCATGGTAGATGTTAAAAAAATATTTTTTATAAATTCACCTTTAATTGTGTCAGACTTTTCTTTTTTTACAGAATCTATAAAGTGATTGTAGTTCTCTAATAATTTTTCATTAGTAAAACTCTTTCTACCTATTGTAGCAGCTAAGTTTCCATCTTTATCATTTCTGATTTCAATTAATCCTGTTTTAATATCTTTCACTGCTTTATTTATATCAGTAGCAACTGTTCCGAGTTTCGGATTAGGCATTAAACCTTTTGGACCTAAAACTTTACCATGTTTACCTATTTTACTCATCATTCCAGGCGTACAAACTAATTTTGTAAAATCAAATTTACCTAATGAAATTTTTTCAATTAAATCTTCCGATCCAACTATTTCTGCACCGCTTTTTTTTGCCTCTTCAACTTTATCTGGTTCACATAAAACTGCGACTTTACTTTTTTTTCCAGATCCGTTTGGTAAATTTACAATTGTTCTTAAACTTAAATCTCCACCTTTAGATTGTTTTAAATTAATTCTTAAAGATACATCAATCGACTCATCAAATTTAGAATTAGAATTCTTTTTAACTAAATCCAATATTTCTTTTGCTGCAATTTTTTTTTCATTTAACGCACTCTTTAAAATCTCTTTATATCTTTTTGATCTTTTTTTCATAGTTAATCTTTAACCTCTATCCCCATAGATCTTGCCGATCCGCAAATAATTTTTGTTGCCTCTTTTATATCAAATGCATTTAAATCTTTCATTTTTTCTTTTGCAATATTTTCTGCTTGTTTCATAGTAATTGATCCTGCCACTACTCTACCGGGTTCTTTTGAACCACTTTTTAATTTAGCAGCTTCTCTAATAAAATGTGATGCGGGAGGAGATTTAATAATAAAATCAAATTTTTTGTCTTTATAAACTGTAATGACAACTGGAACTGGTTTACCCATGAATGCTTTAGTTTTTTCATTAAAAGCTTTGCAAAATTCCATTATGTTAATTCCTCTTTGACCAAGGGCTGGACCAACAGGAGGAGCTGGGTTAGCTTGACCTCCTTTAATTTGTAATTTTACAAAACCTATAATTTCTTTTGCCATCTAATTTTTTTCCACTTGGTTAAATTCTAAATCTACTGGTGTAGCCCTACCAAATATAGAAACTGAGACTTTAAGTCTAGATTTTTCTTCATCAATTTCTTCAATTAATCCATTAAATGAAGCAAATGGACCATCGCAAACTTTTACTTTTTCCCCTATTTCAAAACTAATACCAGTTTTTTGATTATCTGCATTTTCAGAAACTTGTCCAAGAATTCTTTGTATTTCAGTATCAGATATTGGTGTTGGCTTGTCTCCTGAGCCTAAAAATCCACTTACTTTAGTTAGATTTTTGATTAAATGATAAATTTGTTTAGTTAATTCTACCTTAAGTAAAACATAACCTGGGAAATATTTACTTTCTTTTTTTGTTCTTTTCCCTTTTTTAACTTGAGTAATTTGATGAGTGGGAACTAAAATTTCTCCAATATTATCCTCGAGTTTGTGTTTTTTAAGCTCATCTTTTATTGACTCAACAACTTTTTTCTCAAAGCCTGAATATGCTTGTACAATATACCAGTTCATAATTTAAAAATTAATTGTTAGTACAAGATTTAGCAAAAATCTTAAAATTTGGTCTAAAATTAAAAAAAAAATTGCTGCAATAGAAGCTAGTGCAAAAACCATTACTGCACCCATCATAGTATCTTTTTTAGTAGGCCAAGTTATTCTGAAAGTTTCTTGCTTAACTTCTTGAATAAATTTTAAAGGATTTTTCATAACATTTTCAAAGTTTGGCAGGAGCGGAGGGACTCGAACCCACAACCTCCGGTTTTGGAGACCGGCGCTCTACCAATTGAACTACGCTCCTAAGCGTTATTTTATTATCTTAGTTACTACTCCGGCTCCAACTGTTTTACCACCCTCTCTTATAGCAAAGTTTAAATTGTCATTCATTGCAATCGGGGTAATTAATTTTACAGTAAATTTTCCATCATCACCTGGCATTACCATTTCTGTGCCAGATGGTAATGTTACTTCACCTGTAACATCTGTGGTTCTGAAATAAAACTGTGGTCTATATTTAGTAAAGAAAGGTGTATGTCTTCCACCCTCCTCCTTTTTTAAAATATAAGCCTGACATTCAAATTCTGTGTGTGGAGTAATTGAACCCGGCTTACAAAGAACTTGACCTCTTTGCACATCATCTCTTTCAACACCACGTAACAATGCACCTATATTATCACCTGCTTCGCCACTATCTAAAAGTTTTCTGAACATTTCAACTCCAGTACAAACAGATTTTTTAGTATCTGTAATACCTACGATTTCAATTTCTTCACCAACTTTAATAACTCCTGCCTCTACTCTACCAGTAACAACCGTTCCTCTTCCTGAGATTGAGAAAACGTCCTCTACAGGCATTAAGAATGGTTTATCTTTTGGTCTATCAGGTTGAGGAATAGTTTCATCTACAGCCTTCATCAGTTCCATAATCGCATTTTTGCCTGTAGCCTCATCTTTTCCTTCAACTGCATTTAAAGCGGAACCTTTGACGATAGGAATTTTATCACCTGGAAATTTATAAGAAGTTAAAAGTTCTCTGATTTCTTCTTCAACTAAATCAACAAGTTCTTTATCTTTAACTGTATCAATCTTATTTAAGAAAACTACAATTGCAGGAACCCCAACTTGTCTAGCTAAAAGAATATGCTCTCTTGTTTGAGGCATTGGTCCGTCTGCAGCATTAACTACTAAGATTGCTCCATCCATTTGAGCTGCACCAGTAATCATGTTTTTTACATAGTCAGCGTGACCAGGACAATCTACATGAGCGTAATGTCTTTTTTCAGTTTCATATTCTACGTGTGCAGTGGAAATAGTAATTCCTCTCTCTTTTTCCTCTGGGGCCTTATCAATTTGGTCATAAGCCACAAAGTTTGCACTTGATGTTCCACCTGCTTCAGACAATACTTTTGTAATTGCAGCAGTTAATGTTGTTTTACCATGATCGACATGTCCGATTGTACCAATGTTACAATGCGGTTTATTCCGTTGAAACTTTTCTTTTGACATTTTATTTTTTCCTCACTTTATATTTTGTTTAACTTTAAATTTTGGAGCGGGTAAAGAGAATCGAACTCTTACATCCAGCTTGGAAGGCTAGCGTTCTACCATTGAACTACACCCGCAAAATCCAAACTTAACACGCCCTTAATTGTTGTAACTTATTAAGTATGGTGGAGGGGGAAAGATTCGAACTTTCGAAGACCGAAGTCAACGGGTTTACAGCCCGCCCCATTTGACCGCTTTGGTACCCCTCCTTAAATCTTTGGGATACCCACTAACTTAAAAAGCATTCAACAACAAGCGTTTTATAAGCATTTGTGAAATAAATGCAATAAATCATTTTACCATAAAATATGCTAATAATTTAAGAAATTAGCCCAAAAAACATGAAAAAAACTACCTTTTTAATAGTTGGAAAACACGCAGTTTTAGAAGTCTTAAAAAACCCTTCAAGAAAAATTGAAAGAGTTTTTTTAACCGAGGATGCTCAAAAAAAACTTAATAGAGAAAACCAATCTTTAAATTTATTTAAAAAAATAAATATATTTTATAAATCACGCAGAGAACTAGATAATCTATGTGGAAGAGATGAAACTGCACATCAAGGGTTAGTTGCTGAAGTAGAACAACTTGAGGAAATAACATTAAAAGAATTTATAGTAGAAAATAAAAACAATAATTTAAATCTAGTAGCTTTGGAAGAAGTTACAGACCCAAGAAATATTGGTTCAATTATCCGTAGTGCAGTTGCTTTTGGTATTGATGGGATAATAGTCAAAGAAAGATCGTTTCCTTCAAAAAGTAAGCTTCTCTATAAAAGCGCAAGTGGTGGAACTGAGCATATAAAAATATTTAAGGTATCTAATGTAAATACTGCTTTAAAATATTTAAAAACAAAAGATTTTTGGATAAGTGCTTTTGATGTAAGTGCAACAAAAGATTTTACTACAAACAATTGGAAAGGTAAAAATGTATTACTTTTTGGATCTGAGGGATTTGGAATAAAAGCTAAAACCCTAGAAAATTCAGATTTTAAATTTAGAGTAAAAATGAATAACACTATAGAAAGTCTCAATATATCAAATACAGTATCAATAGTATGTCATCATATTTTTCATTCAAAAAAATAAAGATTATTTTTTTTTTATATTGTTTTTTCAGTAAATTTATTTTAAAGAAACGTTTAAGCCCTCATAGCTCAATTGGTAGAGCAATTGATTTGTAATCAATAGGTTCGCGGTTCGAGTCCGTGTGAGGGCACCACACTAATTAGTTTCTTTTCTCAATTGTTCTAATTTAATTTTTTTTTGCAAACTACTACTTCTATCATAAAGTAAATTAAATTTTATTTTACCCTGAATTCTAACAATAATTTTTTTTGCATTTCTTACCTCCACATTGTCAGCTACGGCACTCACAGGTCTCTTGTTAGAATTTAGATTATTTATAATTATTTTTGTTTTATCACTAACAATTTTACCTTTCCATCTCCTTGGTCTAAAAGGACTTATTGGTGCGATTGAAATTTTTTTTGAGTTTAAATTTAATATTGGGCCATGGACGGATAAATTATACGCTGTACTACCTGCGGGCGTTGAAACTAGAACACCATCTGAAACTAATTGTTTTATGATAAATTTAGAATTATTTTTAATTGACAAATTTGCAGCCTGTTTACTTTGTCTTAGTATTGAGACCTCATTAATAGCTAAACATTTTTTAGTTTTATTTTTGCTAATTACAATCATTTCTAGAGGAGAAATAGTTATTAACTTTGATTTTTTTAGATTTTTAATTGTTAATTTTTTTGAAAATTTATTCATTAAAAATCCATAATTACCTGAATTAATCCCATAAAATGATTTGTTAGAGTGCTTATTTTTCTTTAGAGTTTGTAACATAAATCCGTCTCCACCAATTACGATAGCTAAATTTGATTTATTTATTTTCTGTTTATTTAAAATTTTAACAAATTGATTCTTAATTTTAAGTGACTTAGAATTTTTATCTGAAATTATTTTTAATTTATTCATTTACTAATTGGTGCCCTCGGCCAGACTCGAACTGGCACTCCCAAAAGGGCAAGGATTTTAAGTCCTTTGTGTCTACCAATTTCACCACGAGGGCACTTCGTTATTTTTGTTGTTATTGTTAATATATTAATACACAAGAGTTTTAAATAAGTAAAAATAATTTATTTTCGCCTCTATCTCCAAGTTTGCTCCAAGTCTTCCCATATTTTATAGGAGAACAATTAGTTTATTTCTTTATATATTCAGGTGTCGAATTTGAAGTAATTTTTTAAGAAATTTTGCTTTCTTTATATTCCAAACATAACTTTTGTGCTTTTACTATTGCTTCTTTTACTCCTTTTAAATCCCAACTATTATTAGGAACATCAAAGTAATCTGAGGCTTTAAAATTTTCAATTAAATGAGGTTGCATTACTCTTGATGAAAGATTTTCATCCACGATCGTGATATCGTAAGTCTCATACTTTAACATATAATCTAAATACTCATTAACCTCGTAAGAACCCATTGAAAACATCACTCTGTGTCCTAATAAAAAAGGAAAAACATATGAGGCTTTTGCATATAATTCTAGCTCATTAAATTTAATGGGAATATTTTTCCCTTCTATTGCTTTAACTTCAGTATTTTTAGTAGTTGTATAAAATGTAAATGACTCTTGTAACTGTTCACATTTACCATTTTTGTTTTCAAGAACAAGCATCAGTGTGTCACCATAAGTGACATTTCCAGTCTTCAAAACTAAAATAGTTTGCCCGCTTCTCATTGACCTTACATCCCATGTACTTTCGCTGGCTTCGGAGTAAGTATTTATAACTAATGTAATGACTAAAAGATGAACAACAAAAAAAATTAACAAACGCTTTAACATTAAGTGCTTTTAAAAAAAACCTTTGTTTTAATTTAGTTTGAATATTGTTTTTTTTAAGAAATTAAATTTTTATTTTAGGTTGTTGATTATTTTAAAAATTCTTTTTTCCGACACAAAATATTTACTTTTATGACTTAAAGATTATTTACTTATTATTAATGAAATTTATTTTTAAAATTATTTTAATTTCACTTTTACCTTTAAATCTTTTTGCTAACGAAGAAACTTACTCTTGTAAGCCTATAGCAGCTGCGGTTCAGACTGAGAGTGGCCATACATATCACGAAACTTTGGAAGATTATGATGAAGAAGCGGGCTTATTATCAGTTGTCCCGGCATCCAATTTTTCTGTAAGACCAGATGGTATTTATTATAAAAACAACCCTCATAGAGAGTTTGAATATCTTTATACTCTGCAAGAAGCCTTAAAAAAATTTGATAATATTGGAATAAATGAAATTGAAGAATCTGCTCAAATTTTAGATAAAACAATGGGTGTAGATAACTTTAGAGTATTCTATTTTTTATATGAAGGCAGTGTGAGTGTAGCATTAAAAAGAATTAGTATTGATACTAAAAATAATTTAACTGCAGAAGTTACATTACCAAGCAAGATTATAAGCGGCGTTACCTTGTACTATTTCTTAAGAGCATGCGATATGAAAGGTATAGAGGTAGATTTTGATCCTGGCTACAATAAAGCTTTGGGTTAAATTTTCTATCTTTAATTTCTCCACTTTAAAATAAAACTATCAGGGGTTTCATTTAGTTTGCATAAAGTAATATCAATAAAACCAATATAAGTTATCAATCTATTGTGCTTATCTATAAAATTTAAAAGTAGAAAATCTTGTATTATATGACATTTATAATGGTTAATAAATCTTATAAAGTGTAATTAATGAAAAAAATATTAATTTATAATTCTGGAGGCGGATTGGGAGATTCCATTCAGATAATGCCATTAATTCTAAGTCTTCAAAACCATTTTAAAAATTCTAAATTTTTTTATTTAGGAGCACATTCCAATCATTTTGAAGGAAAGCTAAAAGATTATAATATTAACATATCAACTTTTAAAATAGGTTTAAGATATTTTGGTTTTAGATGGTGGCATTTATTAAATATAAAAAAAAAGATTACTCATTTTGACTTAATTATAGATTTACAATCTAAATTTAGAAACTCGTTAATTCTTAAAAGAATTCCTCACTCTCATTTTTATTCAACAACATTTAAAAATTTTTTCAGTACCAAAAAAATTATATATAAATCAAAAAACCATCTAGAAAATTTAAGTGTTTTCTTAAGGGAAAAAATAAAACTAAAAGATTATGATCACACTATGATACCTAAAAATTTTCAAAAAGAAGCTAAAAGACTTCTTCCAAAAACAAACTATATCGGTTTTTCAATAACACAGGGAAATGAATACAGGAAAAAAAGTTGGTCAATATATAAATTTATATCTCTTGCAAATATGATGAATATTAAAAATAAAATACCCGTTTTTTTTATTGAAAAAAATCAAGAACATATTATTGAAAAAATTAAAAACCAAGTACCCTCTGCTATATTTCCAGAAATTAACTCTGAGCTATCCTGTCCTGCTTTAGTAACAGCTTTATCATCGAGATTAAGTCAAGCTGTATCTATAGATAATGGTGTAATGCATATGATGAGTTTAGCAAATATTCCAATGATAGTTTTATTTGGCCCAACAAATTCTGAAAAGTTTGCTCCAAAAAATAACCTTACTAAAATATTAGATAGCAAAAAGATTAGTGGCACTAAAAATATTGATACTATAACAGTTGATGAAGTTTACAATTTAATTTAAAGTTTTAATACTTTAATTTTTTTTTCTTTAGCTAAAATTAGTAAGTTTTTGTTTACAATTTTTAATTTTGATATTGAACTAGATCTTGTAACAACTGCCACACCAATTTTACCTAATCTAAAAAAAGGATAACTTCCAATTTCAACATATTTTTTGTATTTTTTTTGTATTTGACCTAATTTTTTTGCAATATTACTTTCTACTGTATAAAGATTAAGAGTTTTACTGTGAATTTTTAGACCTTTTACTAAATGAACTTTACAATTTTCGATCATTGAATTTAAAATTGAAGGGACACCAGGTAAAGAAAGTACATTTTTAGTTATAAATCCTGGTGCTGCACTTGAAGGATTATAAATTAATTTTGAACCTCTTGGCATTTTTGCCATTTTTTTTCTACCATCATTAAATTTTTTCTTGCCATAGTATTTTTCTAAAATTTCAAAAGCTTCTTTATGAAATTCATATTTGAATTTAAATGCTTTTGAGATTGATTTAGCTGTAATATCATCATGAGTAGGTCCAATACCTCCTGTTGTAAATACGTAATTAAATTTTTTAGATAATGATAATATATTTTTAATTATAGTTTTTTCAACGTCAGGTATTATTCTAACTTCTTCGACTGATATTCCGCATTTTAAATTTAACCAATTTGAAATAAAGGCTATATTTCTATCTTGTGTTCTACCTGATAAAATTTCATTACCAATTATAATAATAGCAGCATTTACTTTTTTGTTTTTTTTCTTCATAGAAGTAATAAATATATGAATTTTGAAAGTAAATTAATATCAGGTCAATTTGTAAAAAGATACAAACGTTTTTTTGTAGATGTAAAAATTAGAGGCAAGACAATTACAGCCCACTGCCCAAATACTGGGTCAATGGATGGCTTATTGAAAAAAGGCAATAGAGTTTGGTTAACCAAAACTAATAATCTTAAAAGGAAATTAAAATACACTCTTCAAATAATTCAAGACAAAAAATCTAAAGTTGGAGTTAATACACATCTAACAAACAAGATAGTACTTCATGCTCTTGAAAATAATTTAATTAAAGAATTTAATAAAGAAATTAAAATTAAACCTGAAACTAAATATGGATCTAGTACAAGATTTGATTTTTTAATCACAAAAAAAAACCTTAAAATTTTTTTAGAAGTTAAAAACGTAACTCTATCTAGAGTTAATGGTTTAGCAGAATTTCCAGATGCTATTACTTCTAGAGGACTAAAGCATATAAATGAATTAATAAACGCAGGTCAAGAAGGTTACAAAATCTTTATTCTCTTTTTAATTCAAAGAGATGACTGTAAATATTTCAGTATCGCAAAAGATATTGATATAGAATATTCAAATTCATTGTCAAAAGCTGTAAAAAAAAAGCTAAATATACTTTGCTATGATTGTAAATTTTCCACAAAAGGAATAAAACTTAATCAAAGAATAAAATTCAAAATCTAATGACAGACGATTATAAAGAATCATTTGAAAAAACTAGAATATCTGGATCTATAGCAGCAGGTGCATTAAATGAAGTTGCTAAAATGATAAAACCAGGAGTATCAACTGGTGAAATAGACAAAGTTTGCTACGAATTTATAAATGATCATAGTGCATACTCCGCTCCCCTATTTTATAGAGGTTTTCCTAAATCGTGTTGCACCTCAACAAACCATGTTGTTTGTCATGGAATTCCATCTAATAAAATCTTAAAAGAAGGCGACATAGTTAATGTTGATGTAACTGCTTATAAAAATGGATGGCATGGTGATACTAGCCGAATGTTTAATGTTGGGGAAATTTCTATTAAAGCTAGAAAATTAATCAACACTACATACGCCTCAATGATGGAAGCAATTAAAATTGTTAAAGAAGGAGTCCAATTAGGTGATATAGGCTCAACAATTCAGAATTATGTTGAGGCTGAAGGTTTTTCTGTAGTGCAAGATTTTTGTGGTCACGGTATAGGTCAAAATTTTCATAAAGAACCAAACATTCTTCATTATGGCAAAAAAGGAACCGGAGAAAAAATAAAAGCAGGAATGATTTTTACAATTGAACCAATGATAAATGCTGGAAATTATGAAACAAAAACTTTAAATGATGGTTGGACTGCTGTTACAAAAGATAAGTCTTTGTCAGCACAATTTGAACATACAATAGGTGTAACAAAAGATGGTTATGAAATTTTTACTCAACCAAATAAAACTATTTAAAATCTAATGATAGAAAGATACTCCAGAAAAGAGATTAGAAGTATATGGGAGGATTATAATAAATATTCAATTTGGCTAGATATTGAATTAGCGGCTGCTGAAGCAATGGAAAAATTAAAAATTATTCCAAAAGGTGTTGTTAAAAAAGTAAAATCAAAAGCAAAAATAAATGTAAAAAGAATTTTGCAAATAGAAGATAAAGTTAAACATGATGTAATAGCTTTTCTAACTTCAATTACAGAGAAAGTTGGTAAAGAAGCTAAATACTTGCATAAAGGAATGACCTCGTCTGATGTTTTAGACACATGTTTTAATTTACAATTAAAACAATCTGGTGAAATACTTTTAAAAGATATTGATCACTTATTACAATCAATTAAAAAACAGGCAATTAAACATAAATATACTTTATGTATTGGAAGGAGTCATGGCATTCATGCAGAGCCAATTACCTTTGGTTTAAAAATGTTAACTTTCTATCAGGAATTTTTAAGAAATAAAAAACGTCTAGACAATAGTATTAAAGAGATTTCAACATGTGCAATTTCTGGAGCAGTAGGTACGTTTGCTAATATTGACCCAAGAATTGAAAACTATGTTGCCAAAAAATTAAAGCTAAGTGTTGAAACTGTTTCTACTCAAGTAATTCCAAGAGATAGACATGCTCAATTTTTTTCAACATTAGGAATCATTGCAAGCTCGATAGAAAGATTTGCAGTTGAGATAAGACACCTTCAAAGAACTGAAGTACAAGAAGTTGAAGAATTTTTTGGAAAAAAACAAAAAGGTTCATCTGCTATGCCTCATAAGAAGAATCCAATCTTAAGTGAAAATTTAACTGGGTTAGCGAGATTGATAAGATCCAGCGTTGTACCTGCTTTAGAAAATGTTGCGTTATGGCATGAAAGAGACATTTCACATTCAGCTGTTGAAAGGAACATTGGACCAGATTCTACAATAGCGCTAGATTTTGCTCTTTGCAGACTAAGTAATGTTGTAAAAAATTTAAATATTTATCCAGAGAATATGAAAAGAAATTTAAGTATTACAAATGGGATATTTTTTTCTCAAAGAGTATTGCTCGAATTAACAACAGTTGGTTTTACTCGAGAAGAATCGTATTCAATTGTCCAAAAACATGCAATGCAAGCATGGAAAGATAATTCTATGTTTTATGATAAAATAATTTCAGATAAAAAGATTACTAACAAAATACCTGTTAATAAACTTAAAAAACTATTTGATTTTAGTTACCATACAAAAAAAATTAATATAATTTTTAATAGAAGTCTGAAAAAATAATCTAATGAATAAAGGTAATAAATTATATGAAGGTAAAGCTAAGATTATCTATGAAACAAAAGATAAAGATATAGTTATTCAACATTTTAAGGATGACGCTACAGCTTTTAATAATTTAAAAAAATCTAGTGTGGAAGGCAAAGGAGTGCTTAATAACCGCATATCAGAATATATTTTAACTAATCTTTCACAATGTGGAATTAAAACTCATTTAATAAAAAGATTGAATATGAGAGAACAATTAATTAAAAAAGCCGAAATTTTTCCTATAGAATTTATAGTAAGAAACATTGCAACTGGCTCGTTAACTAAAAGATTGGGCATACCAGAAGGAACTGTTCTTGAGAAACCATTATTAGAATATTGTTTCAAAAAAGATGAACTTAACGACCCTGTGATTTCCAAAGAACATATCTTCACTTTTGGCTGGGCAACAGAATATGAAATCAATTCTATCGATAAAATGACTTTAAGAATTAATGATTTGCTAGTTGGCTTGTTTAGAGGAATAGGAATAAAGCTTGTTGATTTTAAAATTGAATATGGAAAAGCCTGGAATAAAGACACTGAACAAAATGAAATTCTTTTAGCTGATGAAATAAGTCCAGATACATGTCGTTTATGGGACTCAAAAACTGAAAAGAAATTAGATAAAGATAGGTTTAGAAAAGATTTAGGTAATATTATTCAAGGATATCAAGAAGTTGCAAGGAGATTGGGTATTTTATCAGAAGAAACAAATATTAGTGAAGTCAATTTTGGTAAAACTGCATCTATAAAATTTAAAAAAAAATAAATTGAAATTTTCAATAACAGTTACTCTTAAAAAGGATGTATTAGACCCTCAAGGTAAAGTTGTACAAAATACTTTAATCAACTTAGGAATGAATAGTTTAAAGACCGTACGCCAAGGTAAATACTTTGAGATCGAGGTAGATGAAACAGATCAAGCCAAAGCTGAAAAAAAAGTAGATGAAATGTGCAAAAAACTTTTAGCAAATCTTACTATAGAAGATTACAAAATTAATAATTTATAATGAAATCATCTGTAATTGTTTTTCCAGGCTCTAATTGCGACAGAGATATAGCGGTTGCTTTGAAAAAAATGCAATTTAAAAACCAGATGGTTTGGCATAAAGAAACTAAATTACCTAAATCTGATTTAATTGTAGTACCTGGTGGTTTTTCTTATGGTGATTATTTAAGATCTGGTGCTATAGCTGGTAAATCATTAATTATTGAAGAAGTAATTAAAAATGCTAATGATGGTTGCCTAGTTCTAGGTATATGTAATGGATTTCAAATATTGACAGAAACAGGTTTGTTAAAAGGTACACTGTTAAGAAATAAAAATTTAAAATTTATAAATAAGGACATACATGTCAAAGTAATAAACAATGAAACAAATTTTTCTAATAAATATAATAAAGATCAAGTTTTAAAAATAAATATTGCTCATAATGAGGGTAATTTTTTTACTGATAATAGTCATTTAGAGGAGCTTAAAAAAAATAATTTGATTGCCTTCAAGTACTGTAACGATAAAGGTGATATCAATTATGACTCTAATCCGAATGGATCTTTAGAAAATATTGCAGGAATTTATAACAATAAAAAAAATATATTAGGCATGATGCCCCATCCCGAACGAATGGTAGATAGTTTAATCTCTAATACAGATGGGGCTAATTTATTTGCAAGCTTAATGAATTAATAAATGAAAATCTCTAATCAAATAATAGAAAATCATGGATTAAAGTTAGACGAATTTGAAAAAATTAAAAATTTGTTAAAAAGGGAGCCAAATTTATTGGAGCTAGGAATTTTTTCAGCCATGTGGAATGAACACTGTTCGTACAAATCTTCTAGAATTCATTTAAAAAAATTACCAACTAATGGAAAACAGGTTATACAAGGACCTGGAGAAAATGCTGGTGTAATTGATATTGGCGACAATGATGCAATTGTATTTAAAATTGAAAGTCATAACCACCCTTCTTTCATAGAACCTTATCAAGGTGCTGCTACTGGCGTTGGCGGAATTTTAAGAGATGTTTTTACAATGGGTGCTAGACCAATTGCACTTTTAAACTCTATTCACTTTGGATCTCCAGACTATTACAAAACTAAAAGTTTACTTAATGGTGTTGTTTCTGGAATAGGAGGTTATGGAAATTGTATTGGAATTCCAACCGTAGCGGGTGAAACAAAATTTGATAAGACTTATAATGAAAATATATTGGTTAATGCAATGGCTGTAGGCCATGCAAAAAAAGATAAAATTTTCTACTCCAAAGCAAAAGGATTAAATAAATCCGTAGTTTATGTAGGATCTAAAACAGGACGAGATGGTATACACGGAGCTTCCATGGCTTCTGCAGAATTTGATGAAAATTCAGAAGAAAAAAAACCAACAGTACAAGTTGGTGATCCTTTTACTGAGAAACTGTTAATGGAAGCTTGTTTAGAATTAATGAAAGATAATTCAATTATTTCTATTCAAGATATGGGTGCAGCGGGTTTAACCTCTTCAAGTGTTGAAATGGCTTCGAAGGGTAATTTAGGGATTGAGCTTGAACTAGACAAAATACCGTGTAGAGAAGATAAAATGACTCCTTACGAAATAATGCTTTCTGAGAGTCAAGAAAGAATGTTAATCATATTAGAAGATGGCAAAGAAAAGGAAGCAAAAAAAATTTTTGACAAGTGGGATTTAGATTTTGTTATAATTGGTAAAACAACTAACACAAATAATCTAAGTCTTAAGTTTGAGGGAAAAATTAAAGGTGAAATTCCGATCGAAGCTCTTGCTTCTAAAGCGCCTGAATATGATAGAAAATGGGTTAAAAAAAATATTTCTAAAAATAAAGTTAATTTGAAAAGTTTAAGGAAAATTAAACTTGAAGATGCTTTAATTAAAATTTTATCATCTCCTAATCATTCTAATAAAAAGTGGATAACTAACCAATACGATCAAATGGTAATGTGTGACACTATTCAGAAGTCTGGTTCAGATGCTGCAATCATAAGAATTCACAATAAAGATAAAGCTATAGCAGTATCTGTGGACTCATCTGCAAATTATTGCAAATCTCACCCTCTTACAGGTGGTAAACAAATTGTTTGTGAAAATTGGAGAAATTTAGTTACAGTTGGTGCTAGACCATTAGCTATTACTAATTGTTTGAATTTTGGCAATCCAGAAAATGAGAAAGTTATGGGAGAATTTGTAGAATGCTTAGAAGGTATTAAAGAAGCATGTGAGTTTTTAGATTACCCAGTAGTTTCAGGAAATGTATCTTTTTATAATGGCACTAACCAAAAAAATATTCATCCAACACCAGTAATTGGAGGTGTGGGTTTGATCAATAAATTATCAATACCTTTAGGTCAGACTTTTAAAAAGAATAACAGTATTATACTTATTATAGGAAAAACCTTTGGCCATCTTGAACAAAGTTGCTTTTTAAAAGAAAATTATTCAATTAATGAAGGAATGCCACCAGAGATAAATCTTCTTAATGAAAAAAATAACGGTGAAAATGTATTAAAGCTAATTCAAAATAACTTGGTATTATCATCACATGATGTTTCAAGCGGCGGTTTAATTACTGCGTTAAGTGAAATGACAATCGATTCTGATTATGGGGTTAAAGTTTCAAAACCTAAAAAATTAACTAATTTATTTAAGTATTTTTTTGGAGAGGATCAGGGAAGATATATATTGGAAATTGATCCAAAAAATCTTCTTAAAACTGAAAAAATATTAAAAGATGGTAATATTTACTACGAAAATATTGGTTATACTCAAAATGATTACTTCGAAATTGATGGTAAAACAAAAATAAATATCAAAGATTTATATAAAATTAATAATGAATGGTATAATAACTATTAATGCCTTTGCCAGTAGAAGAAATAAAAAAACTTATTAGAGAATCTATCCCAGATGCTTCAATAGAAATTAAAGATCTAATGGGTGACAATAATCATTATGCAGCTATAATTAAGTCTTCTAAGTTTGTTAATCTAAGTAAAATTGAACAACATAAGATGGTGTACAAATCTTTAAAAGGTAAAATGGGAAATGAATTACATGCCTTATCAATAACTACAGAGGAGAAATAATGGAAATAAATGAAAAAATAAAAGATTTAATAAGTAAAAATGATGTTTGTTTATTTATGAAAGGTACGCCTGATGCTCCGCAATGTGGGTTCTCTATGGCAGTAACAAATGTTCTTAAACATTTAAATATAACGTTTAAGGGCATCAATATTCTTGAAGATGAAAATTTAAGACAAGGTATAAAAGAATTTAGTGACTGGCCTACTATTCCTCAGCTGTATGTAAAAGAAGAATTCATAGGCGGGTGTGATATTATTAAAGAGATGTTCGAAAAGGGTGAATTAAAAAAACTTTTTGAAGATAAAAAAATTATTTAATTTATTTTTTTTTAATAAAACAAATATCAGAATCACTTAAATTTCCTTTATGTATATCAATCTGATCGATTGAATCCATCAAATATTTTTGTTCTTCGTTATTGATTATTGATGATTTGGAATATTTCTTATTTTTTATATTTTCTAAAAATACATCCATCAAAATATGATTTATATTTCTATTATATTGGTAATAATTTGGATGCTTATAATCTTCTATAACAAATATCCCATTTTTTTTTAGATACTTAAAAAAGAAATTTAAACTAAAAAGGATATCTTTTAAGTTATGTGAGCCATCATCTACTATTAAATCAAATGATGTAAATTGATATTTAATAAAAATTTTATTTAATGTTTTAATGACTCTAGTTTCATTGCTGATATCTAAACCATAAACATGTATATTTTTTGATTTGTATTTAAAATTTGAAATATTTACATCAAAACAATAAATATTTGAATTAGAAAAATATTTTTTGAATGCTGCAGCTGATGCACCAGCATATGATCCTATTTCTAATATATTAATTTTTTTATTTTTAAAATTATCTAAATGCTTGGTATAAAAATTGGAGTAACCATGACCTTCTTTATTATTATTTTTAAAAATATTTGCCTTATCGCTTCCGTAGTAATTAAAAAGTTCATCTAGTGATGTTTGATTAAAATTATCTTCATCTATAGTAATTTTTTTTTTTAAATTATAAATGATGTTCCTTTTGAAAAGACTAAAAAAATTCAATTATCTTGAGTAATATTCAATTACTAAACTAGGTTCCATAATAACTGGAAAAGGAACTTCGGCAAATTTCGGGACCCTTACCAATTTCGCAGTTTTATTTTTATCATCAAGCTGGATATACTCAGGGACATCTCGCTCTTTACTTTGTAAAGCTCCTTCAATAAAAGTGAGTTTTTTTGATTTTTCTCTTATCTCTATTAAATCTGTATCTTTAACTACATAACTTGAAATATTAACTCTTTTTTTATTAACTTTAATATGACCATGGTTGATCATTTGTCTTGCAGAAAAAACTGTCTGCGCAAATTTTGCTCTGTAAATTACTGTATCTAATCTACTTTCAAGTAAGGCAATTAAATTTTCCGTAGTGTCACCTTTTTTGGATAATGCTTTTCTGTAAATATTTCTAAATTGTCTTTCATTAATATTTCCATAATAAGCCTTTAGCTTTTGTTTAGCTTGTAGTTGAATCCCATAATCTGTTGGCTTGCCTTTTTTATTTTGTCCATGTTGACCAGGAGGATAGGCTCTAGAATTAAAAGGACTTTTTGGTCTACCCCAAATGTTTGCTTTAAGTCTTCTGTCTACTTTATGTTTAGATTTAAGTCTTTTTGTCATGTTTAATAAGACTGTGTTTATAAGGTTTCAGGTCTATTTGTCAATTACGGTTTAGTTTTATTTTTACTCAAAGAGCTTATAATACTAGCTAAAATCCTTAATTCTTTATCATTTGCCTCTAGTCTATAAATTAAATTATTTATATTAAGTAACATAGAGTGTTTCTTTTCTTTTGGGAGAAAAAAATCTTTATCTTCAAGTAGTCCTACTAAGTGATCGACTAATTTATTAATCTTTAATTTAGATGAAATCTTAATATTTACTTTATTTCTTTTAAATAATTTTTCATTATATATTTTAAATATTTCATAACACGCAATGGTTAAAGAATGAGATAAATTTAATGACTTGAACTTTGATGAAGTCGGTATTTGTAAAATATAATTTGAAAAAGATATATCTTCGTTAGAAAGACCAGAAGCCTCAGGTCCAAACATCAAACCAATATTAAAATTTCTATTCTTCTTTACTAAATTTCCAAAATCATTTAAAGAAATATGCTTTTTATTAATATCCCTTCGTCTTGCACTTAATGATATAATGATATCAAAATTATCTATTGCTTTACAAGTTTCATTAAAAACCTTTGCATTTTTAATTATGTTATATGCTCCTACAGATGTTGCTTTGACTTTAGGGTTTGGAAAATTAATTTTTGGTGAGACTATGTGAAGTTTTGAAAAACCAAAATTTTTCATAGAGCGTGCGCAAGCACCAATATTTTCTCCTAGCTGAGGTTTAACAAGAATAATCCCAAATTTATTTGTCATTTAAATTAGCGGGAGCTTTTTCTTTATAAAGCTTATAATCTAGACTATCTATTAATGCTTTAAAGGAAGCCTCTATAATATTGGGAGAAACTCCAACTGTAAACCAACTGACTCCAGTTTTATCTGTACTTTCAATTAAAACCCTAGTGGTCGCTTCTGTGCCAGTATTTAAAATTCTTACTTTATAATCTAATAATTTTAAATCTGAAAAAAAATTGTAATACTTTTCTACTTTCTTAAAATTAGATCTTATAGCATTGTCTAGTGCATTGACTGGTCCATTTCCTTCTCCATTGCACTCAATTTTTTTACCATCAATTAAAAAAACTACATTTGCTTTAGTTAAAATTTTATCCGACTTAGAAACATTTACATTATAACTCTCGACTTTCAAATATTCTGGAACTTTACCAAGTAAACGATTAGCTAATAATTCAAATGAAGCATCTGCACCATCGTAAGAGTATCCGCTAAACTCTCTTTCTTTAACCTCATTAAGAATTTTTTGTACTTTAATATCTTTAGAGTCTATTTTAATTCCATAAGCTTCTAATCTTGATAAAATATTTGATCTTC
>Ga0233444_10002451_pt1 | contig 19530 bp, 19 predicted proteins | sample SI_124_October20_6_FD_182792 | JGI IMG/M metagenome (GOLD analysis project Ga0233444, IMG submission 182792) | Seawater microbial communities from Saanich Inlet, British Columbia, Canada - SI_124_October2016_10_MG | ecosystem: Environmental > Aquatic > Marine > Inlet | place: Canada: British... | reverse complement strand
AATAGCCCCAACCTAAACGTAGAGATGCTAATCCATGCAATTTAGAAAATGTTCTCAACATAATTACATTCTCATTTTTTTCAACTAAACTACTACCATCAATGTAATCATGATGATTAATAAACTCGGAATACGCTGCATCATAAACTAATAATACATTTGGTGGGATAGAGCTATGTAATCTTATAACTTCATCTTTAGATATAAATGTACCTGTAGGATTATTTGCATTAGCCAAAAATATAACTTTAGTTTTTTTATTAACTTTTGATAAAATGTTATCTACGCTCGCGGTTAAGCCATTATCTTTTGCTATAACGCCTTTTGCTCCTGCTACTGCTATAGCTTGAGGAAATTGTAAAAAACCATATTCAGTATATATAGCTTCATCTTTAGTATCTAAAAAAGCTTGTGCAATAATAGATATTAATTCGTCAGAACCGTTACCTAATATAATTCTATCCTTGTTAAGCGAATACCTTATTCCAATAGCTTTAATTAAATCTTCACTTACTTGTGGTGGATATCTATGTAAATTTGTAGAAAAAGATTTTACAGCTTTAATAGCTTTCAAAGATGTTCCTAGGGCCCCTTCATTGGCTGAGAGTCTTATTAAGTTGTCAAGCTTACTCTTACCAAAATTTGGTTTATAGGTTTTTAATTTTTCAATACTACTTTTAGCAGAAATACTCATCATAAAATATCCTACGATTTATCATCTTTGAGTTTAATTATATTATAGCTCTTTTGATTTGTGCTTTTATAAAGTGGGACATTAGCTATAATCTCAAAATTGACTTTGATATCGGTATGTTTTTTAAGTTTACTCAAGCTTTTGCTGTCTATAAAACCTATCTCTATATCCTTGTTATCTAAAGATGCTAATAAACTTACTACACTTAGAAAGTGTGTGGTATCAAAATAATTTCCAAAGTGTGCTGAATAAGCTGACTTAATTTCATCGTCATTTCCCGCAACACCTATTTTCAATACTTTTTGTATAGATAAATTTGCCGAAATTATTTGACGCCAAACTTTTTCAACTAAAAATTTATCTAATCCTAAAGTTACTAATTTTTTGATTAATTTTTCTTCTCTATCAGGATCAAAAGGAAAATCACCTTTTTTGGCATTCATAATTTTTGAAGCTAAAGATTGTCTTTCTTTGATCATTTGACACAAACTAGTATCAATTTCATCAATTTTATTTCGAAGACTTTCTAATTCTAAATTATCCATTTTAAACCCTTATGATCTAACATATATATACTTATATTAAATAAAATAAACTTTTTGATTAATTTTTTTTAACAAATGTTTTAATTTAATGTTAGTTAAAGCAATTTATTACTTTTTAAAGAGATTTACATGATCGAAATAAATATTATAAGTGCCCTATCAGATAACTATATTTATTTATTACGTAATATAGAAAAAAATATAACAGCTGTAGTTGACCCCGGAGAATCAAAACCCGTAGAACAATTTTTAAATGATAAGGGATGGCATTTAGACGAAATAGTCAATACCCATCACCATCATGACCATACAGGTGGAAATGGACAACTTAAAGAAATTTATGGATCTAAATTAATTGCTCCTATCTACGAAAAAGAAAAAATTTCTAACATAGATGTTTTTGTTTCGGATAATGATGTAATTTCCATTGCTGGGTTAGAAACTAAGGTAATTCATACTCCAGGACATACACTAGGTCACGTTTGTTTTTATATACCCCGTGAAAATATTCTTTTTTCAGGCGATACATTATTCTACCTAGGCTGTGGACGTGTTTTTGAAGGTTCTATGGAGCAAATGTGCTCAAGCCTACTCAAACTTAGAAACTTGCCTGATGAAACCTTGACTTATTGTGGGCATGAATACACACAATCTAATGCTAAATTTTCAAGTTATATTGACCCTTATAATGAATTATTACAAACGGCTATTTCTGAAATAAATATAAAAAGAACTAATTTAGAACCTACTATCCCTTTTTCCTTAGGAAAAGAGAAAAAAATCAACCCATTCTTAAGAGTTGACGACACAAAATTTACTAACTCCATCAAATTACAAACAACTAGCGTTGTTGAATCGTTCAAAGAAATTCGATTACAGAAAGACAATTTTTAAATATTTGATATCTCATAGGCAACTTCACAGTCGTTAAAAATATCTGGTTTGCAAATCGTTACCCTAGAACCAACAACAAATTTCTTTTCGTTAATAATTAAATGTATCTTGTTAGTTAACACCTCAAGTAATTGAAAATGTTGGCTGTTAACAATATCCTTAGCAGCTTTTCTAAACTGGCTATAATCTTGTGTTTCTTTTAAGTTATCATCTTTTGGCTCTGTTTCATTTGTCATAAGTATTTCTAAATTTATAATAATTTTTTGTTTATTTTTTTTTTCTTCTTCATAAACACCAATTGATGCCATCAACTCTAAGTTATTAATAAAAATCTTTCTGTTTCTTATCTTCATATTGTGTGTCCTATTATAAACCAACATCTTTTCTAGGTGGAGCTAAATGTGCTCCACCGTCGAGAAGAGTTACATGACCTGTCATTGATCTAGATTTTATTATAAGTTGAATTGTACTTGTAATTTCTTCAACTGTCGAAGATGCTTTAAGTGGATTTTGTTTATGAGACTTTTTAAAAGCTTTTTGGTCCTGCCCAGGTGCAAGTAATGTAATTCCAGGAGCTATACCATTTACTCTTAAACAAGATGAATATGAAAGTGCTGACATTTTTGTAAGTCCATACATTGCTTGTTTAGATAATGTATAAGTATAATAATCTGGATTAAGTCCAAAAATTTTAGCATCGAGTATATTTATAACAAAGCCTTGTGTATTTTTTTTTTGTTTTTGCATTTTTATTGTGTAATTTGCAAGAGCTTGAGTAAGTATTGCTGGAGCAGTAAAATTAACAGACATGTGACTATATAAATCATCAAAATTAAAGTTATTGCTATTGTCGTAGTTAAAATAACCAGCGTTATTGATTAATCCAACCCATAACGATTCATTTACCTGTATGTTTTTAATTAATTTTTCAATATCTGATTTTTTTGCTAAATCAGCTTGATATAAATTTACTTTACCTCCTATTTTAATTAATTCTTCTGCTGTTTCTTCAGCTAATTTTTTTGATTTATTATAATGCAGTGCAATTGACCATCCAGCTTCTACTAAATCTGTTATTATAAATTTACCTAATCTTTTAGCAGAAGCAGTGACTAAAATTGTTTTATCTTCATGTATCACAATCTAATTCCTTTTCCATTACCTCATACGAACTGTCTCTGATTAATTTTAAATAATTTAAAAAATTATTATCTTCTAGTGATTTTCTTAGCCCTAATTTTTGCCATGAATCTGATTTTATACATTTTGGTTGTGCATATCTTTTAATAAGATTTATTGGAGCTCTTCCGGTAACTAAAACCTCATCACTCAATAAAGCTGCCTCTTCAATAGAGTGAGTAACCATAACAACAGTAACCAATTCCTTTTTTATAATTGAAGTAAGTTCTGTAGATATAATCTCTCTACTTAGGTTATCTAAAGCAGCAAACGGTTCATCTAATAACAATAATTTAGGCTTAAATAATAGAGCTCTTGCTATTGCAACTCTTTGTAACATTCCACCAGACAATTGATAAGGAAAAAGATTTGTAGAGCTTTCTAAACCAACGTCTTTTATAACTCTGATTGCTTCAGTTTCAAAGTTAGTTCTGTAGCTTTTTTTCGCCAGAACAATATTTTGATAAACATTTAACCAAGGCATAAGGGCAACGTTTTGTTGAACTAATGTAATTTTACGAAAAATTTTATTTATTTTTTTATTTTCGAATGTTATTTGACCTTTTTGATAACCAATGAGGCCAGCTATCATTTTTAATAAAGATGTTTTTCCAGATCCTGATGGACCAATTATACTCGTAAAAATACCATTTTTAATATTTAAGTTTAAATTTTGACAAATTTTTTTTTGATTATGATGATCACTGTAAGAGAAATAAATATTTTCAAAACATAAATCATTATTGCAACCCTTTGACATCTATTTAAGGACCTTCAATAATAAAGTCCGGAATTATTCCAGTTTTTTTAATCATTTTAGCAACGTTTTCGTTTCTAAATAATCCATGTTTTGTCATTAATACTGATTTAATACCAAAGCTATTAGCTCCTAATATATCAGTATGAAGAGTGTCACCAACCATTCCAATCCTTGATAGAGGAATATGCCTTCCAGATAACTCTGTTATTCTATTCATTGCAAGTTCATATATAGTTGGAAAAGGTTTTCCTAACCAGAAAGGAAGATTTACACCATTAGAAATTAGGTGTGATACAAAATAGGCCGGTTCAATGCTAAAGTTACTCTTGTGAGGCGCGACTATATCTGGGTTTGCTACAAACAAAGGCCTAGGATTATTTTTCAAAGAATCACATAATATATCTTGCCATACAGTGTCCCATTGAATCGTACCTAACAAAACAAATGAATTTACCTCTTCAAATATAGAAAAATCTTGTTCTAATTCAATACAATCTAAATCAGGTATAATAAAATCGTTGCCCATATTCCCCATTACACCTAAAGGACCATTAGGTTTGTTATATGTTAAAAAGATCTCCGCTGCTTCTCTACTCGAAATTATCTCATCTTGTGAAAACTCTAAACCTAGAGCAGATAACTGGTCTCTTTTAATAAAACTGTTGTTACTTGCACCATTGGTAACCACTAAGAGTGTAATACCTTTTTCTCTAGCCTTATCTAATGTGGCAATTATTCCAGGAACCAAAGCAGAACCTGAATTTAAAACACCAAAAGCATCAAGTAGTAATGCATCAAAATTATCTAAAATATCTTCTAACTTAGGAGCAACAATTGTTGTTTGGCTGTTATCTTGAAAATAAGGAAAAAAAGGGCGCATATTCTCATAAAGATCAACAACACTTTCTGCATTTATATCTTTAATAGATGGAATTTTAAAACTTTCTTTAAATTCAAATTTTTCTAATATAAAATCTGGTTTTACAAAGTAGTTATCCATATTAATGATTAATCCTAAAAAAGTTAATTTTACGAAAGGTATTATATGTCAAAAAAAGTTCTTATCATAGGATCAGGAATAGCAGGAATTGCAGCATCATTAAAGCTAAAATCTTATGGCTTGGAATCAACTATAGTAGATAAAGGAAACTTTATAGGGGGCAGAATAGGAACAAGAGAAGAGAAGGTAGGGAAAAATACATATTATTTTTTTCATGGCGCACAATTTTTCACAGCCAAAAGTAATAATTTCAAAAAAGTAATAAATCTTGGTATAAAAGAACATTATATCAAGAAATTTGGAAACTTTTCTCCTCCAAGGTTTAGAGGATTTCCTACTATGAGAAATTTTTTATCTAATATCTCTGGTGATATAAATATACAACAAAACATCAAGATTACCGGATTAAAAAAGATAAATAAAAAAATAAGTGCACTAGATGAAAAAAGCAAATCTTGGAATGTTTTTGACGCTGTTATATCTACTATACCAGCTCCTCAAAATTTAGAACTAATGAATAACTTTCCTGTTTTGAAACAATCATTAAAAACATCCTCTTATGATGCATGTATGGCACTCATGTTTTATTTTGATCAACATCCTTTAAAAATACCTGATTATTTTGAATTTTATGATAACCCTAGTATTTTAAGTTGGATGGCAGCGAGTAATAACAAAAGATATTGGACCGCTCATACTAAGGGATCATATTCAAACCTAAACTTGAATACCAACAAATTACTAATTAAAAATGAAATTTTATCTTCAATTAAAGATTTTTTATCTGCCTTAATGAATAGGCCAAATATTAATTTTTCTAGTTTACACGTTTGGAAATATGCCAAAATAAAACAAATTGTGGTTGGCAAACAAATTGACCCAGAATTTCCAATTGCAATTGCAGGTGATTTTATGGAAGGGCCCAATGTTGAGTCAGCTTTTATTTCAGGAGAAAAAGCTGCTGAGTTAATATTCAATAGAGTTGGTTAATTAGTTAGATTATAATTTATACATTAAGGAAGAGTAATAATATGATAAATCTTAAAACCTCAGTTCTTGAGCTTGTTGAAAACGCTAAAAAAGAAATTAATAACATAAAAGCTAGTGATGCATTAAAATTACATGATGATAAAACTAATTTGTTTATTGATATAAGAGATATTAGAGAAATCCAAAAATCTGGTCGTATTTTAGGAGCCAAACATGTACCAAGATGCATGTTAGAATTTTGGATAGACCCTAAAAGCCCCTATCACAAAACTTTTTTTAATGATGATTTACGATTTATTTTCTATTGTGCATCTGACTGGCGATCTGCACTCGCCACTCAAACAGCCAATAATATAGGGCTCCTCAATACAGCTCATCTTTTAGGCGGTTATAATAAATGGTTAGAAATAAAAGGCCCTATTCAAGAACCAAAATAATATTACAAAACAACCATTATAAATAGAGAGTAATTTTCATTTTTAATTTTATACCCCTAACTTTTGTTACATTATGGTCCTCTGCTTTTATTACCAGTAAAATTATTGTTGATAATGCTAGCCCTTTTATATCCCTTTCCTTAAGGTTTATTATAGTTGCATTTATATTTTTTATATTTTTCATATGCTTTTCAAAATATAAAAAAATTTCTATCAAGGCTTTTTTTGAAGCGTCTATTAGTGGTTTATTATTTCATGGATTATATCTAGGTGGTGTTTTTTATGCGTTATCTAAGGGTATTTCTGCCAGTCTAATAGCACTAATTGTATCACTACAACCTATTTTAACTTCCCTACTTGCAAAAATTTACTTAAATGAACAACTATCTTTATTCCAATGGCTAGGTATTTTTCTGGGGTTTTGTGGAGCATTTATAATTATTTTATCTGATCTATCTCAAGGCCTTTCTTTACTAGCATTTACAGCTGGTTTAGTTGGGCTAATTTCTTCTTCACTAGGTATAATATGGCAAAAAAGGATTATTGACGAGCTTCCTTTATCTGCAAATAACTTTATACAAGCATTTAGTGCTTCAATTTTTCATCTTTTTGTAGCCCTATGCTTCGAAAATTACTTTATTAACTTTTCTGATAGTTTTTTTATAGCAATGTCGTGGCAAATATTTGCTATTTCATTGGGTGCATTTTTAATTTTAATGTGGCTTTTAGAACGTAACAAAGCAAATCAAACTTCAACATTGTTTTTTTTAATTCCTCCTATTTCAGCCATAATGGCCTATTTTATTCTAGGTGAACAATTTTCTTACTTAGATTTTTTAGGATTATTTATTTCATCTATTGGTGTTTTTATAGTTACCAAATATCAAACTAAGACTTAAAAAGTTAATTAAGTTGTATTTTTTATTTGTAATTGATAGGTTTATCTATCAATGCCTTTTTATGTGAGAGTGTTTGAAAAACCGCCGAAGGAGCAACCACCCCGGAAACTCTCAGGCAAATGGAACATAGAAAGTTGATAATCTGGAGAGTGATGTTTTATACATCCACCGAAGGGGTAAGCCATTTTTGGTCAATCTTTCAGGTTCCGTGACAGATGGGGTTACTTGCAGTTTGCAACAAATTTGTTACGGAGTTAATTATGAAGAATATCGCAATTATCGGAGCTGGAATTACTGGTATAACAACAGCATATCAACTTCTAGAAAGGGGCTATAATGTCTCTGTATTTGATAAAAATCGTTATGCCGCAATGGAAACTAGCTTTGCAAATGGAGGTCAGTTATCTGCTTGCAATGCTGAAGTTTGGAATAGTTGGTCTACAATAGGTAAAGGTATCCAGTGGATGCTAAAAAAAGACGCTCCTCTATTATTTAGTCCCAAAATGAACTTTCATAAAGCGCGTTGGTTGATTAGTTTTATGAGTAATATTCCAAATCATAAAAAAAATACAATTTTAACTGCCAAAATGGCCATAGAAAGTAGAGATGAATTTAAAAGAATTTTAAATAAAGAAAATATTAAGCTTGATCTTGAGGAAAAGGGAATTCTTCATTTATGTGATAATGAAATTTCTCTGAATCATGGTAGAAAAGTTAATAAATGGCTTAAGGAAGCTGGATTAAACCGAAAAGAAGTCTCAATTGATGAAATGATATCAATAGAACCTTCTTTAAATTTAAAAAATTTCGTAGGTGGCTTCTATACAGATAGCGATATGTCAGGTGATATACATAAATTTACTATGCTCCTTGCAGATGCTTGTATGAATAAGGGCGTTACATTTTATTATGAAACAGAAATTAAAAAAATTAATCACAATAAAAAACAACCTATCATATCTTTTACGCAGTCTGATAACAAACATAAACAAAATTATGATGCAATTGTAATATGTGCAGGTGTGAATAGTAAATTTCTTGCTAATGATTTAGGTGATAATGTAAATATTTATCCCGTTAAAGGATATTCAATTACATTATTACTAGAAGATAAAGACAGCGTTGATCATGCACCATATGTCTCTTTATTAGACGATAAAGCTAAGATAGTATCGAGTAGATTAGGAAAAAATAGATTTAGAGTTGCAGGTACAGCTGAATTTAATGGATATAATAAAGATATCAGAGCCGACAGAATAAACCCTTTAATAAAATGGTGTAACGAACTTTTTCCTAAGGTCTCTACTGAACATGCCATTCCATGGGCAGGATTAAGACCAATGACACCAAGCATGGTCCCACGCGTTGGCAGTGGTAAATTACCAGGTATTTATTATAACACTGGACATGGACACCTTGGCTGGACCTTGAGTGCTTTTACTTCTCAGCAAATTTCAGACCATATTTTGAGACAGGATAATTTTGAACATTAAACATCTAAATTACTAACTTTTAATGCATTATCTTGTATAAAATTTCTTCTGTGCTCAACAGTTTCACCCATTAATGTAGAGAATGTTTCTTCTGCATCTCCTTCATTCTCAACTTTTACTTGAAGTAAAAACCTTGCATTAGGGTCAAGCGTAGTTTCCCATAATTGAACTGGATTCATTTCTCCTAAACCCTTATATCTATTTACTTGAGACCCCTTTTTTCCATTGTCTGTAACTTTTTGAGCTAAATCAATTGGACCATTTAAATCATAGTTTTTTTCATTAATTGTAAAAACACATTTATTTGCAAAATGATCATTAAGAAAATCTTTCATGTTATTCAAAACTTTTGCTTCATCTGAAGTAAGATCATTCTCGGTTAAAATGAGAATATCTTTTACACCTCTATTAACCCTATATATTTCAATTGATTTTTTATTATTATTTCCTATAGCATAATTATATTGCGCATTCCAAAGATTTGAATCTTCACTTAATAAACTATTTAATCTTTCTGTTATTGTTAAGAGATGATTTTCATTACTAAGTAAATCAATATTAAAAAGGCCTAAAATAGCTATTTGCGAAATAATGTCTGGGAAGCCTAATGCTTTTCCAATTTTATCAATAATTCTTTTTGCTTGTATTGACTTCTCAACCGAATTTTTTAAATCTTGGCCTAAAATTGTCTGGTTATTCCCTATAGATAACGAGACGTCTTTAATTCCTGAATTAATTAAATAATTATCAAGAGCTGATTGATCTTTCAAATACACTTCAGATTGACCATGTTTAGCCCTGAATAGGGGTGGTTGGGCGATATATAAATAACCGGCATCTACTAGAGGTCTCATATGTCGAAAGAAAAAAGTTAATAGCAAAGTTCTTATGTGGCTACCATCAACATCAGCGTCTGTCATAATAATTATTTTGTGATATCTAGCTTTTTCCAAATCAATCTCAGAATTACCAACACCTGCTCCAATGGCTGTAATTAATGTGCCAATTTCAACTGAAGAAAGCATCTTATCTATTCGTGCGCGCTCAACATTTAAGATCTTACCTCTTAGCGGTAGAATGGCTTGATTAGATCTATCTCGACCTTGTTTAGCAGAGCCACCTGCAGAGTCACCTTCAACTAAAAATATTTCTGATTTAGAAGGGTCTTTTTCTTGGCAGTCTGCTAATTTACCTGGAAGACTAGCTATGTCCATTACACCTTTTCTTCTGGTTAATTCACGCGCCCTTTTTGCCGCCTCACGAGCACTAGCAGCTTCATAAGCTTTAGCAATTATTTTCTTAGCTTCTGTGGGATGCTCATCAAACCATTGATTTAAAGACTCTGATACTAGTTGTTCAACTACGGGCCTCACTTCACTAGATACTAATTTATCCTTGGTTTGACTGGAAAATTTAGGATCAGGAATTTTTAAAGACAATACGGTTGTTAACCCTTCTCTACAATCTTCACCAGATAATTGTAATTTTTCTTTCTTAGCTATACCAGAATTAACAGAATAACCATTAATTACTCTTGTTAATGCAGCTCTAAAACCTGCTAAATGAGTGCCGCCATCTCTTTGTGGAATGTTGTTTGTGAAACAAAGGGTGGTTTCATGGTACCCATCAGTCCATTCCATTGAAATATCCACAGTAATGCCGTCTTTTTCATGCGTTGTTGCTATGACGTCATGTATCGCATTTCTTGATCTATTCAAATATTCAATATAAGCTTTTAATCCACCTTCATAAAAAAAAGTTGCTTTTTTTTCATCTTCTTCTCTCTGATCAATTAAATCTATGTGAACGCCACTATTTAAAAAAGCTAATTCTCTAATACGATTCTCTAATATTGAATAATCAAAAATACATTTTGTGAAAGTAATCGCACTAGGTTTAAAATTAATTTCTGTTCCTGTTTTTTTATTGTCTTCACCTACAATATTTAAACGATCATTTGCTACACCATTTGTAAAGGCTATTTTATATACCTTATTATTTCTATATATTGTAAGACTTAATGTTTCAGATAAAGCATTTACAACAGAAATACCTACACCATGAAGACCACCAGATACTTTATAAGAATTATTATCAAATTTTCCTCCTGCGTGTAATTGCGTCATAATTACTTCTGCAGCAGAAACACCTTCTTCAGGATGAATATCTACTGGAATACCTCTTCCATTGTCTGAGATTGTAACAGAGCCATCTTTTAATAATTTCACCTGAATTAAGTCACAATGACCTGCCAACGACTCGTCTATCGAATTATCCAAAACCTCATAGACCATGTGATGTAGACCAGATCCGTCGTCTGTATCTCCAATATACATTCCAGGTCTTTTTCTAACAGCATCTAGTCCTTTAAGAACTTTAATTGAGTCAGCATCATAATTTGATACTTCATTATTTACGTCTAACTCTTTCTCAGACATTGAATGTTCTCCATTTTATAATCATAACAACCTTTAAGATCACCTGTTACTTTAGGAAGATAAATCTTATCAATTTTTTTAGGATAATTCTTAAAAGCTTCTTTACTGGTGCTCGTAAACCACGATTGAGCACAATGCCTTGATATCTCTAAAAATAATGCGGTCTTATGTTTCTCATCTAAATGCTCTACTATATCATCTAATAACAAAATAGGAGCCATGTTATATTTAATATTTAACATCCTAGCATGAGACAAAATAATAGAAATTAAAATTAACTTTTGCTCACCTGTTGAAGAGATTTCTACACACTTATTATTTATTCTATTTACTATCTCTATTTTAGTAGTATGAGGACCACAAATGGGGGCATCATTATCAAAACGTGATTTTTTTAAAATAGCCTTAACATAATCCTCAACTTCCAAAGCTGATTTTTTAAGAAGCAAATCCTCAATCTGACCTTTTAATTTTATTTCAGCTGGAGGAAAAGTATCAACTAAATCATTATTTTGAAATTCTTGATTAAATAAGTCATTCAACGCTTGAACCAACTCAAGCCTGCTTGCAATAATAGCAATTGCTAATTCTGAAATCTGATTTTCTATAGAGTTTAACCAAGTAGGGTCACTGTTAAATTGTAATATAACGTTACTTCTTTGTCTAAGAAGTTTTTGATACTTATAAACCCTACCTATATGAAGAGTATCTAATGATGAAGTTAGACTATCAAGAAAACGTCTCCTTTCACTCATACCAGATTGAAACAAAATACACATTTGTGGTGTAATCCATGATATTTTTAAAATTTTTCCTAATTCTATCTGAGAACAATTTTCTGCGTTAACTCTTATAATTCTTGATTTTTTTTGAGAGTTTTCTTTTAAACCCGTACCTATATTCATATTACCATCAGGAGTTATAATATCAGCATTGATTCCCCAGGATTTTTGAGGATTGTTATTAAAAACACTTTGGGTAAAGTAGTCTTCTATTTTTGACTTCCTTATTCCTTTACCTTGGCTTAACAATGAAATTGCTTCTAATATATTTGTCTTACCACAACCATTTTCTCCATAAATTAATATTGCTGATTCAGGAGTTTTCATTGATAAACTAGAGTGATTTCTAAAATTAGTTAAATTCAACTTTTTAAGATAAAAATGATTATAATATCCAATATCATTAATATCTTTTTTTAAACTTAAAATGTTATTATTCATTTTTGTCCTAGAATTTTATTGGGTACTAACTTACAGTTAGACTCTCATTGGCATTAAAACAAAAATAACGCCATCTTGATCTGGATCCGTAATCAACGCAGGTGAAGCAGAGTCTGATAGTAATATTTCTATTTCTTTACCTTGTATCTGAGCAGCTATATCTAAAAGATATTTTGCGTTGAAACCTATTTCTAAATTATCATAATTGTAATCAATTTCCAGTTCTTCTGAAGCGTTTCCTAAATCATGACTGCTCACATTTAGAGATAATAAATTATTAATTAAAGACAACTTAACAGCTCTTGATTTTTCTATAGACACAGTTGAAACCCTATCAATTGCTTTTGAAAATTCAGATTTAGAAACCATTAACTTATTTAAGTTTTCCTTAGGAATTACCCTTTGATAATCAGGAAATGTACCATCAATTAATTTCGTGGTTAAAATTGTATTCGGAAAAATAAATTTAGCCTTGGTGTCAGAAATAATTATTTCAACGGAACCATCTGTAAGATCTGTTAATTTTCTTATTTCACCAACGGCTTTTCTAGGTAATATTATGCTAGGAATATTTTCAGCACCATTTGGCAATGGAATCTCGGCTTGTGCCAGACGATGACCATCAGTAGCAACGGCTCTCAACTTGTCTTTATTTGCGTCAGGTACGTGTAAGAATATACCATTCAAATAATATCGCGTTTCCTCAAGAGAAATAGCAAATTTAGTATTATCAATCAAACTTGCAAGATCAACCGATTGTATGAAAAACTTACTCACATTTTCTATCTCTGACATTATTGGATAATCATCAACTGGCAAAGTAGGGAGAATGAATTTAGATTTACCCGCAGAAACTTCTAAGTTTGTATCAGTCAATTTTATACTTATTTCTGATCCGTCTGTTAATTTTCTAACAATATCGTATAAAGTATGAGCAGAGACTGTAACTTTACCCTGAGTAGATACTATACATCTTGCTGTTTCTACAATATCCATATCCATATCAGTAGCTGTAAATGACACTTTTGAAGAATTTGTTTCTATTAATACATTAGATAAAATTGGTATTGTATTTCTTCTTTCTACAATAGAATAAATATGTCCAAGTGGTTTAAGTAGAGTGTTTCTTTCTATAGTAAAATTCATATTTTAACCTCAGCTATTTTCTAAAAAACATAATCCTTAATCATTGATTAATATAGCATGTTAAAGGTTATTTCAGCAAGTAATTACATAAGTGGATTTTAAACAAAATTATGCTTAAATTTAAGAAGCAATAATTAATTTTTTAAGAGATTTAAGTTTGTTTTGTAAACTAAGATCTTGTGTTGACAAGGTAACAATTTTTTTAACTGCATGTATAACTGTAGTATGGTCTTTACCTCCAAATGCCTTGCCTATTTCTGGATAAGAACAGCTAGTCATATCTTTGCAAAGATACATGGCCATTTGTCTAGGTCTAGCAATGCTAATTGATCTTCTAGAAGAAGTCATGTCAGACAGTTTCAAGTCAAAATATGACGCAACTTGTTCTTGAATAAAGTTAATAGAGATTTTTTTTTCATTAACATTAAGTAAATCTGATAATAATTCTTTTGAATTTTCTACACAAATTTCTCTTCCAGTTAATTCATAATTTGCACATATTCTGTTAAGAGCTCCTTCCAACTCTCTAATATTATTAGAAATTTGTGTTGCTAAAAATTCTAAAACTTCATATGGAATATCTAATTTAATTTGATTAACTTTTTTATTTAAAATATTCATTCTTAATTCAAAGTTAGTTGGAAGAAAATCAACAACAAGTCCACCACCTAATCTTGATTTTAATTTTTCATCCAGATCAAGTAATTCAAATGGCGACTTATTAGATGAAATTATTATTTGTTTACCCTGATTAATAAGGTCATTAAAAGTATAAAAAAACTCTTCCTGTGTAGATTCTTTCCCACCAATAAATTGAATGTCGTCAATAATTAAAACATCAAGAGATCTGAACTGATCTTTAAATTTAATTGTATCTTTTGATCTTATAGCTCTAATAAATTGATACATAAAGCGCTCTGCAGACATAAAAACAGTTTTAAGATTAGGATGTTTTTGTTTCAATTCTATGGCAATAGCATTCAATAAATGTGTCTTACCCATTCCAACATTTCCATGTATGTAAAGAGGATTGTAAGAAGATAATTGGTTTTGTGTCATTCTTTTTGAAGCGGCAAAAGGCATTTGGTTTGAGCTACCAACAACAAAGTTCTCAAAGGAAAGTTTTGAATTTAACTTGATTGAAATACTGTCCATAAAAGGAATATTAGTTTTAGTCTCGATACTGATATTCTTATCAATATTGTTTTGTTCTACTGGTGATTTATTTTCCTTTATTGAATTGATCTTTACAATTTTAATTTCTTTTAAATTATCAAAATATTTATTTGCCTCAAACAAAATTGTTTCATAGTATTGCGTCTCTGCTCTGCTTGATACCAATGCAGAACTAGCAGAAAGATATAATGTTTTATTTTTATATTCTAAGAATTGAATAGGTTCTATCCAGGCTTTCCAGACAATATCTCTTACATTTTTTGAAATTTGTGACTTTGTAATTTCCCAATTTTGTTTTTCCGTTTCTTGATTAGAGACTACATCTTCAAAATAGGCATTTTTGTTCTCATTATACAAGCCATGATTAAAAATATTTTTTGTCATTGAAAACAAATCTCTTCAAAAAATTAGATAATAAAATAAATATAATATAGCTATAAAAAGCATCCGCAATAAAATGGGAAATAATAAATTAAAAATATATATTGATTTTTAATTTTTTTAAAAAAAATCAAATAAAACAACATATTAAATTACTTTTGTTTTATGAAATTTATTAAATAATTTAATAGTTTTACTTTTTTATTTAAAGTATTCTTAATAATATTTTGCAGTATTTAAAGATACTACATTGAATTTATTATGATTCTTTAATAATCTCTATAATTTGATTTTAACTAAACAAATCTATAAATTGTACCAAACATAATTTATTTATTTTTTTTACAAAAATAATAATATATTAATCAAAGCGAATCGTTTGATTGTTTGTACTTTAAAAATATTTAAGGAATTATGTCATCAAAAAAGATAGTAATTACTTAATTAATAAGCTGAAAGTTTATTTAATTTAAGCTATTTTTTTGATTCTAGCTGATAGCCTAGATAGCTTTCTTGAAATTGTATTTTTCTTAAAGATACCTTTTGTAACTGATCTATGCATTTCAGGCTGAGCTAAAATTAATGCTTCTTGGGCTTTAACCTTATCAGATTGTTCTATGGCAGCTTCTACTTTTTTAATGAAAGATCTAACTCGGTTTTTTCTAACCTTGTTAACAACTTCCATTCTTGAATTACGTCTTATTCTTTTTTTGGAAGAAACATGATTTGCCATTACTTTGTCCTTATTTGATTTATGTTTTTTTAGATATGTAAAGCTTAAATGTCAAGTTTTTTAAATTTATAAATGTCGAAAATCTTAAATTTGACAATGTCTACAAACAAAGGTTGATCTGTTACTAATTACTTCTTTAACGATAAAACTATTACAAGTTTTACATTTTTCATTTGTTTTACCATAAACTTGGAGTTTTTGTGTAAAATACCCTAAACTTCCATCTGGTTGCATATGATCTCTTATGGTCGTTCCCCCAACATCTATTGACTTTTTTAAGATTATTTTTGTATATGTAATTATAGAATTCAAATCATTTTTACTTAATGAATTAACTTCTCTAAGAGGATTTATTTTTGCTTTATATAAAATCTCACTTGCATATATATTTCCAATTCCAGCTATTATTTTCTGGTCTATTAGAGCATTTTTTATATTTATAACTCTTTTATTAAAATTATTTTGTAAGTATTCTATTGTTAATCCTCTTCCCAGAGGCTCAACACCTATTTTAGATAATAAAAAATGTTCTCTTAGTTCTTTTTTCTTAAATAAATCAATATAACCAAACCTTCTAGAGTCGTTGTAAGTAATTACAAAATGTTTATTATTATTCTCAACTATCAGTCTCATATGGTCATGCTTTTGAACAATATCTTTTTTTTTAATTCTAATTTGTCCGCTCATCCCCAAATGAATTAAAAAAATTTTATCAGTATTTGTAGGTATTAAAATATACTTTCCTCTTCTATATGGATCTATGAAAATATTATTTTTTAAAGTAACTTCAAAATTATCTTTAACCTGCCACCTTAAATCTTTTCTATAAAATTTAATTTCTTTTATTTTAGAATTTTTTATTACTTTTGACAAAGCTCTGCATACTGTCTCAACCTCAGGTAATTCTGGCATTTAGTATTCCTTTTAAAACTATCTTTAACCATGTTTTATAAGTATATTGAATTAATTATAATATAGGATTTCAGATTATTATGTTAGTTAAAGATAATAAAAATATAGATTTTGGTTATAAAATTGTAAAAAAGAAAGATAAACAAAATCTAGTTAATAATGTTTTTAATTCTGTTGCTGACAAATACGACTTAATGAATGATATAACAAGCCTTGGAATTCATAGAGAGTGGAAAAACAATCTAATTAATTGGATGGCTCCCCAAAAAAATCAAAAATTAGCAGATATTGCTGGAGGAACTGGTGATATAGCGCGTAAATTCTTAAATAATGGCGGTCATTCTGCTTATGTTATTGACATAAATGAAGAAATGATAAAGTCAGGTAAAGTTAATAAAAAAAAATTAAAAAAAATTAAATGGCTCGTTGCTAGTGCCGAAGATATTCCGATCGATGACAATACATTTGAGAGAGCTACAATGGGATTTGGTCTTAGGAATGTAACTAACAGAGCTCAAGCATTAAAAGAGGTCTATAGAATTCTTAAACCTGGCGGACGCTTTATTTGTCTTGAGTTTAGCCATGTTGAAAATGAATTGATTGAAGAAATATACAATTTTTGGTCATTTAAGTGCATGCCTTATATTGGTGAGAAAGTTGCGGGAGACAGAAGCGCATATACTTATTTAGTTGAGTCTATTAGACAATTTCCAACTCAACCAGAGCTTTCTGAAATGTTTTCTGAAGCTGGTTTTTCCAGAGTAAAGTATAGAAACTTATCTAATGGTATCGTTTCACTTCATTCAGGTTGGAAGTTATAATGTTGATTAAACAAAGATTAAAGTGTCCTATATGGAAAACACCTTATTTTTTTATTTTGAGTTTCTATGTTTTTATAAAAATAGCTAGGACAGGTATTTTTAAAAAATTTTCAGATACCTTAATTTTTCCTAAAAAAATAAATTTATTATTAAAATTTATAAATTATATTTTTTGCAGGCGTGACAAAGTAAATATAGGTTATAATTTGCTCAATTGTTTGATAAGCCTTGGACCTGGTTATATTAAATTTGGACAAGCCTTATCTACAAGACCTGATCTTTTGGGTCAAAAGACTTGTGAGTACTTACAAAAATTACAAGATGATATAAAACCATTTCCTGGCTCAGTTGCAAAAAAAATTTTTGAGCACGAAATTGAATGGCCAATTGAAAAGATTTTTAGGAATTTTAATGAAATTCCAATTGCAACAGCATCAGTTGCCCAAGTTCATTTAGGTACACTTGAGAATGGCAATAAAGTTGCTATAAAACTACTTAAACCTAATATTGAAAAATTATTGTTTAAGGACTTTATGTTTTTTTATTGGATTTCAAGATGCTTCGAATTCTTTATACCTAAAGTTAAAAGATTAAAGCTATCAAAAAATGTTGAAGTTCTCTCAGAAATATCTCTGAATGAACTTGATCTAACTATGGAAGCCTCAGCAGCCGATGAGCTAGCTGAAAATTTTAAAGATCATTCTAAATATAGGGTTCCTAAGATCTATTGGGAATTAACTACTAAAAAAGTTCTTGTTCTTGAATATATTGAAGGAATAAAGATTAACGATTTATCTAAACTTGAAAGAGATAATCATAATATAAATAAAATAACTGAGATCGGGACTGAAGTTTTCTTTTTACAAGTATTTCGAGACGGTTTTTTTCACGGCGACATGCATCCAGGTAACATATTTATTGATAAAAAAGGAATGCTTGTGCCTATTGATTTTGGAATAATGGGAAGACTTAGTAATATAGACCGTCAATTCTTAGCACAGTTGTTAACATATTTATTAAATAAAAATTATAAAAAAGTTGTAGAGATTCATTCAGAAGCAAATATGCTAGGTAAAGATGTATCCCATGACCACCTTGCTCAAGCTATAAGAGCAATTTCAACACCAATATTAAACAAACCTATAGGACAAATTTCCTTAGCCAAATTATTAGGCCAAATACTTGGTTTATCAAAAGAGTTTAATATTGAAGTTCAACCCCAATTTACTTTATTGCAAAAGACAATGCTAATGGCAGAAGGAACAACAAGACAAATTAACCCTAACATAAATATGTGGGAGTTGTCTGGTCCATTAATAGATAAATGGATTAGTGAATCTTATGACCCTTTTAAAACCCTAGAAGACTGGGTTCACAAAAATAAAATATTATTATTGAAAATTCCTGAAATAATGCATAAAATTGATAAATTAATTACTAATAAAATGAAATAATTCAATTTTTTTCAATTTTTTCACTAAATTAAGGATCATTCGTGGAAAATAAAGTGCGTAAAGTTTCAGATTTAATTAATTTGCTCGGAGGCACTGGGATGGTTGCAAAACGTTTAAATATTAAACCATCAGCAATATCAAATTGGAAAAAGTTAAATAAAATACCAAACAATAAAAAGAATGACCTAAAAATGTTAGGCTTAGACTTAAATATTAGAACAGGTCAATATTTAACTTCTAAAAATTCAAGTAATGCAGACGGTAGCGTACTTTTAATTATTTCTGGAGGCATTGCTTGTTATAAATCTCTTGAACTTATAAGGCTTTTAAAAAAAACCAATATTGAGCTTGATGT
>Ga0233444_10002445_pt1 | contig 19552 bp, 24 predicted proteins | sample SI_124_October20_6_FD_182792 | JGI IMG/M metagenome (GOLD analysis project Ga0233444, IMG submission 182792) | Seawater microbial communities from Saanich Inlet, British Columbia, Canada - SI_124_October2016_10_MG | ecosystem: Environmental > Aquatic > Marine > Inlet | place: Canada: British... | reverse complement strand
ATCAATCAAAGTAGTCTTACCGTGGTCAACGTGTGCAATGATTGTAATATTTCTGATATCGTTAGTCATTTTTTTGGTTGCGGGGGTAGGATTTGAACCTACGACCTTCAGGTTATGAGCCTGACGAGCTACCAGACTGCTCCACCCCGCGATAAATTATTTTTTTTTAATATTAATTGCTTGAAGTTTATCTTTCTCTTCTTTTATTTCGTAAGTAATTGTTTGTTCTTCTTTTAAAACTCTTAGTTTTGACTCCTCCAAGGCAGAAACGTGAAGAAAAATATCTTTTTTAGTTTCTTCATCAGTAATAAATCCATAACCTTTTTTGGCGTTAAACCATTTTACTTTACCAGATGGCATGATTGATCCTCTCATTTAAATATATTTAGTATCTATTTTTTAGTTTTTGGAGTTTTTTAATTCTTTTAATATTTTCTGTTTGAACTCTTTTTTTTCTCTCAGATGGTTTTTCGTAAGTACTTTTCATTTTCATTACTTTAAAAAATCCTTCTTTTTGAAGCTTTCTTTTAAGTACTCTGATAGCTTGTTCAACATTATTATCTTTTACGTCTATTTTAATAAAAACCTCCAGTTAATTTTTATGGTTGTTATCATTTGATTCTTTGTTTGTCTAGAGCGAAGCTGCTTGTGCCTTTTTTTCCTCTCTAATTTTAGCTTTTTTCTCTCGTTCAACTCTTCTTTTAGCTTTATCTAAACTTTTTTGAAAAATTTCTTGAGTGCACAAAGCTAAGATCACAGGATCTCTTGGTTTTAAATTAGAGAAATTCCAATAACTTCTTTTCCTGATAAGCGAAACAGTACTTTTTGTGCTACCAACAAGCTTTGAAATTTGTCCGTCAGTTAATTCAGGAGCATTTTTGCATAACCATAAAATTGCATCTGGCCTATCTTGTCTTTTTGATAAAGGTGTGTACTTTGGTCTTTTTCTCTCTTTGACCTCCACTTCTTCCATTTTTTTCAATAAACTTAGTTTTCTATTTTCATCTTTCGAACATTCTTCGATTTCATTTCTCGAAATTTGACCTGCTAAAATTGGATTGTAAGCTTTTATCCCTTTAGCTACATCACCATCTGCAATACCTTTTATTTCTAATTCATGTAGATTACAGAATTCGGCAATTTGCTTAAATGTAAGTGTTGTGTTTTCAACTAGCCAAACAGCAGTTGCTTTTGGCATGAATGGAGCGTCGGTCATAATCTATTTTTTTGATCTTAGGTTACTGAATTTTTTATTATATTTGCTTACTCTACCTTTATCTAAGATCTTTTGAGTTCCACCAGTCCATGCAAAATGAGATTTTGGATCTATATCTAATTTTAAAACATCATTTTCCTTGCCCCAAGTCGATTTTGTTTCAAACTCTGTCCCATCAGTCATTACAACTTTTATATTATGATAGTTTGGATGTATGTTTTTTTTCATTTGCGAATTATTATATTAATAATTGTTTTTACTCAATAACTTTTTTATTTATAAGTTCTCTTAATTCCTCATGAATAATGGAATTAGTAGCTAAAACATTCTTTTTTAAAGGTAAGCTGGGGTCATCTTCAAAAAAATCAACAAATCCTCCAGCTTCTTTTAAAATAACTATACCAGCTGCTATATCCCAATATTTTAATTCTCTTTGCCAATATCCATCAAATCTTCCACATGCAACATAAGCCATATCTAATGCTGCGCACCCAAATTTTCTAATATTAGAAACATTATTTGAAACATTAATATATTCCGAAAAAATCTTATCTTTAATTTTACTACTTCCATTGGGCCCACCTGTAACCAACAATGCTTCATTAATTTTTTTTTTTTTTGACACCCTTATTCTTGAATTATTTAAATAAGCCCCATTACCTTTTTCTGCACAAAACATTTCATTCATGATTGGATTAAATATTACACCGCATTTAATTTCGTTATCTTCTTCATATCCAACAGAGATAGCAAATTGAGGAATACCATTTAAAAAATTCATAGTTCCATCTATTGGATCAACTATCCATCTATTCTTGATATTTGATTTATTTATAATTCCAGTTTCTTCGGTAATTATTCCATACTCAGGATGTGCTTTTTGTAATTCATCTATGATAATTTTTTCAGTTCTTTTGTCAGCTGATGAAACAAAATCTCCAGGCCCTTTTGAAGAGACTTGTAAATTTTCTAGTTCCCCAAAATCTCTAATTAATGATCGCGATGCTTTCATGCACGCTTTAGAAATTATATTAATATGTGGAGAGTTTAGTCTCATCAATTTACTCTTTTCACATATTCTAGTGTGCGAGTATCAATAATAATTTTTTCACCACTTTCGATGAACGGAGGTACATTAATTTTAATGCCAGAGTCTAGTGTTGCAGGCTTGTAAGAAGATGAGGCAGTTTGATTTTTGATAGCAGCATCAGTTGTTTCAATAATACATTCTATATTATTTGGAAGTTCAATTGAAATCGGCTTCTCTTCCATAAAGCAAATAGTGACCTCTAAATTTTCTTTTAAAAGTTTATATTTTTCACCTACTATTGATTTAGAAATTTCAACTTGTTCAAAAGTAGAATTATCCATGAAATGACAATTGTCTCCGTCTATATATAAAAAATTAAATTTTTTCTCATCAAGCTCTGCTTTCTCAACAGACTCACTTGATCTAAATCTTTCATTTAACTTTGTTCCCTTGATTACGCTTTTTAATTCAACTTGGTTAAAGGCCCCACCTTTACCTGGTTTTACATGCTGTGTTTTTAAAACATTCCAATAATCATTTTTGTGCTCGATTATCATTCCAGGTTTTATTTCTATCGCAGTAATTTTCATTTAAACTTTCTTATAGCTAACTCAGGTTTTAAATTTGGGTTATCCCAAATAAAACTTGATATTGCAATATATTTTGCACCAGATTTAATTAATTTTTTATAGTTTAAATTATTAATTCCACCAATTACTACAATCGGCTTTTTAATATTCTTTTTTGCCCATCTTAAAATATCCAGATCAGCTTTTTTTGCATTAGGCTTAAGTGTTGATTTATAAAAAGAACCGAAAGCTACATAGCTTGCTTTTTCTTTAATCGCTTTTTTAGCAAGAATTTTTGAGTTGTGACAGGTAACTCCTAGAATTTTATTTTTAAGTTTCTTTTTTGCCATTTTAATAGAGCCGTCAAACTGACCCATATGGCACCCGTCAGCTTTAGATTTTGCTACAAGCGTATAATTATCGTTAATTAAAAATTTTACTTTATGTTTTAGTGTAATATCTTTAATTTTCTTAGAAATTTTTATTAGATCTATTAATTTAATTTTTTTCAATCTTAATTGAAAAAATTTTACATTACCGTAAGATAAAACAGCATCTAATTTACTATAAAAATTTTTATTTATTTTATTAGGGGAAATTAAATAAACTAATTTCTTCAATTGGATTAGGCCGCTGAATCTTTTTCAAGATGTTCAGACCATTCTCCTTTTGAGGAAAGGCCATTCATTTTAGCTCTATGATTAAATGCCTTTTGAATATTTTCAATATTTTCTTGATTCTTCCCGAATTCTTTTAACGCACTTGCTTGCAATCCTCTTCCATAAGAAAAAGTGATTAAAAAATTTGTATCATTGATTTTATTAATTTCGTTTAAGTTTTTGCTAGACTCTATTTCAGACTGACCGCCTGATAAAAATGCAATACCAGGTACATCGCTTGGAACATTTTTTTTTAGGCAGTCTAAAGTTTTTTTAGCTATTTCTTCTGCACTAGACTTATCTTTGCACTCTGATCCAGGTATAATCATATTTGGTTTTAAAACAGTTCCTTTTAAATCAACTTTATGAATTTCAAGTTCGTTATAACATTCATTTAGAACATCTGTTGTGACTTGAAAACATTTTTCAATATTATGTGATCCATCCATTAAAACTTCTGGCTCAACTATAGGAACCATTTTAGCTTCTTGAACTAAAGCAGCGTATCTTGCTAATGCATGTGCATTAGATTTTATTGATTGAGCTGAAGGATATTTTTCTCCAATATTATAAACAGCTCTCCATTTTGTAAATCTAGCACCTAGGTCGTAGTATTCCTTTAATCTTTCTCTCAAACCATCTAACCCTTCTGTTATAGTTTCCTCACTTGATCCCGCTAAAGGTTTTGCGCCTTTATCAACTTTAATTCCCGGTATTGCTCCATGATTTGAAATTAATTCTGGAATGGTTGGGCCTAAAGTAGTTTTTTGTTTTATAGTTTCATCAAAAAGAATTACACCACCAATATAATCCTTCATTGAACTCGCATTAAATAAAGTTTGTCTGAAAATTAATCTATTTTTTGCCAAATTTTCAACATTTATACTTTTAAATCTTTTTGCAATTGTACCAGTGCTTTCGTCCGCAGCTAAAATTCCTTTACCTTTAGCACACATTTTTTTTGCAATTTCATTAAGATTCATAACGCTTATTTATTTTAAAACACTAAGACCAGGCAAGTCTTTTCCTTCAAGGTACTCTAAAAATGCTCCTCCTGCTGTTGATAAGTGAGTAAAAAAAAGTTTGTTTTCACTTTTATTAATTGCCGCAAGAGTATCTCCACCTCCTAAAATTGAAATTAATGTTTTTTCAGTTGTTTTTTTAGAAATAGTTTCAGCTATTGACATTGTACCTGCCATAAAATTTTCATTTTCAAAATATCCTGCAGGGCCGTTCCATAATACTGTATTTGAATTATGAATAACATCGTTAATATTTTTTATTGTTTTAGGCCCAATATCTAAAATAATATCATTATCACTTATAGTATTTAAATCTTTTTCTACTCCACTACCATCAAAACTTGAGCCAACCACACAATCTTCTGGAATTAAAATTCTACATTTATTTTCGCTAGCTTTTTTATAGATGGTTTCAATTATTTTTTTTGTATTTTTTTCAACTAATGATTTTCCAACTTTAAAATTTTTATAAGTAAAAAAATTGTTAGCCATAGCCCCAACAATTATTAGATTATTAACTTTTTCAATTAAACTTATAATTACATTAATTTTTGTAGAAATTTTTGATCCTCCAATAATACATGTAACAGGCCCTTTTTTATTTTGAATCACAAGATCTATAGCATTAATTTCTTTTTTTAATAAAGGACCCGCAAAAGATTTTTTAACAAATTTAGTTATATTGTGAATCGAAGCTTGCTTTCTATGCGAACATGAAAAAGCATCGTTTATATAAATATCACCTAAAGAGCCTAATTTTTTTGAAAAATTTTCATCATTGTCACTTTCTTCCTTAAAATATCGAATATTCTCAATTAATATTATTTCTCCTTTCTTTAAGTGAGAAAATTTATCCTGAACTTCTTTATCTAAATTTCCCATAAAGAAATACACATTAGTTTGTAGAGTTTTTTTTAGATATTTATAAATAGGTATTAAAGATAATTCAGGAACCTTAATTCCTTTTGGTCTACCTAAATGACTTATAATTATTATTTTAGCTTTTTTTTCCACTAGTCTTTTTATAAAAGGTAAACACAAAGCTATCCTTGTGTCATCTTGAATAATCTTATCTTTTAATGGAACATTTAAATCCAATCTGAGAATTACTTTTTGATTTTGAACTTCTAAATTATCAGGAAAAAAATTTATTTTATCCATAAATCCAGATTATTCTCTTAATTTTTTTTGGATCAAACTTGCAATCTTATCTTCGTTTAAGTTAAAGTGATTATAAACTTCTTTGTATGGAGCGCTTTCACCGAATTGATCTATTCCTAAATTAAAACCTTTATTATTTACATATTTTTGCCAATGAGTGATGCTTCCCGCTTCAAGCGTCACAATAAGTGATTCTTCTTCAATAATATCTTTTTTAAAATCTTCAGATTTTTTATCAAATAGCTCCATGCAAGGCATTGAAACCACTTTTGAATGAATATTACTGCCTTTCAGTTTTTCTTGAACTTTTAGAGCTAACTCAACTTCCGTTCCTGATGCAATTAAAGTTACGTTACTCTCATGCGAAGTTATATTGACTGTGTATGCTCCATTTTCACATTTATTTTCTTTAGAATTTTTAGGATTAATATATGGAACCTTTTGTCTAGAGAGCGCAATGACACTTGGAGTGTTATGGCTTTTTAAAGCTATTTCCCAACATTCTAAAGTTTCATTGATATCTGCAGGTCTAAAGACATTTAGGTTTGGAATAGCTCTTAGTCCGGCAAGTTGTTCAATGGGTTGGTGGGTAGGACCATCTTCTCCAAGACCAATAGAGTCATGTGAAAAAATATAAATTACTCTTAAACCCATTAAAGCGGACAATCTTATAGAAGGCTTACAGTAGTCTGAAAAAATTAAAAATGTTCCACCGTATGGAATTAACCCTCCGTATAAAGCTAAACCATTCATTACAGCGGCCATTCCATGTTCTCTAACTCCGTAATGAATATAATTTCCATTAAAGTTTTTTGAATTGATAATTTTTGAGTTATTTGTTTTAGTATTATTAGACCCACTTAGATCTGCTGACCCGCCAACAAGCTGAGGAAGTATAGCTGAAATTTTTTCAATTGCAGCCATTGAACATTGTCTTGTGGCCAAGCTTGGCTTTGTCTCAAAGTGTTTCATTTTTTCTCTTTTTATAATTTGTTCTAGTTCACTAAGATCAGAATTAATATAACTTTTTTCAAGTTCAGATCTTACTTTAGGATTTTTTTTATTAATTGAGTCTTGCCATATTTTTTCAAGTTTTTCACCTTTGTCTCCTATTCTTTTCCATTCATCTAAAATCTCCTTAGGAGTTTCAAAAGGCTTATTGTTCCATTTCAGTTTTTTTCTAACTAAGGCTATCTCATCATCTCCAAGCGGAGAACCATGTGATGAAGACTTACCAGACTTATTAGGTGAACCAAAACCTATAATAGTTTTGCACGATATTAGTGTTGGCTTACTAGATTTAGATGCTTTAGAAATCGCTTTTGAAATTTGTTTTTCATTATGACCATTAACTTCCAGAAAACTCCAACCATAAGATTCAAATCTTTTTTTATAGTTATCCGAAACACTCAGGGAAGTAGATCCATCAATAGAAATTTTATTATTATCAAAAAAGACTATTAGGTTTTTTAATTTAAGATGCCCGGCTAAACTCATGGCTTCATGACTAACACCTTCCATGAGGTCTCCGTCACTAGCAATGACGTAAGTTTTGTTATCAATAACACTTGAACTAAATTTTTTTTTCAAAATTTCTTCGGCTATTGCCATTCCAACTGCATTACCCAAACCTTGACCTAGTGGCCCGGTCGTAGTTTCAATTCCTGTTCCTTTTTTGTACTCTGGATGACCTGCACAAATAGAATTCAACTGTCGAAATTTCTTTATATCTTCAATTGAAATACTTTTGTAACCGCTCAAATAAAGTAAAGAATAAAGAAGCATTGAACCGTGTCCTGCCGATAAAACAAATCTATCTCTGTTAATCCAATTTGGATTTTTTGGATTAAACCTCAGGTGGTATTTAAATAATGTTGTTGCCACATCAGCCATACCCATAGGCATACCCGGATGACCAGAATTTGCTTTTTGCACAGCGTCAATTGATAAAAATCTAATTGCGTTAGATAATTGATTAAATTTTACACTCACTTTCAATTACCTATATAGACTTAAACTAATGATATCAATAATATGGTATAAAATTTTATGAGTAATATTGATAAAAAAGAAAAAAATTTAAATCAACTTATTGACAGATTAAATTCATTATCTCTAAGTTATTCACAGCCCACCTATGAAATTGAAAAAATTAAAACTGAAAAAAATGAATTATCTAGACAAAAAAATGAAATAGAAAAAAAAAATCAAGAATTAAAGAGAGAACACAAATATTTAAAAGAAAAAATTAAAAATTTACAGTTAGAAGTTAATAAAAGATCCGAAATTGAAGATAAATTTAATCAGGAGATTGAGGAATTAAGTCAAGAAACAGAAAATTTAGTCAGTGAGATAGATAAATGGCAAATGTAAACATTAAATTTAACAACAAAGATTATTTGCTCTCGTGTGACGATGGACAGGAAGATTCTTTAAAAAAGTTAACAATGTTTTTAGACAAGAAATACTCAGAGTTAAAAGATAAATTAGGCAACATTGGAGAAAATAAACTTTTATTAATCACTACAATACAGTTAATTGATGAATATTTTGACTTAAAACAAAAAGTTACAGATCAAAAAAAAAAATTAGATACTATTTCAAGTAAATTTAAAGAAATCAAATCTTTAGCCATTCAATATAAGGAAGATAAAGATATTGAGATAAGAAATTTGAATGAAAAATTAGATGCTTTCAAAAAAACTATAGATGAAAGTAATTCTTTATATGAGTCAATGTTAGATAAAACAACTCAATCGCTAGAAAAAATAATTTCTAATACAGAGTCACTGTCTAAAACACAGTAAATGTTACAAAAAAATTTAGTAAGAAAAAAATACTATCTTTTAAGAAAAAAAAAATACTATGAAGTAAGTAATGAATTTTTTAACCCTATCTTAAATTTAATTAAAAAAAGATTTAAAAAAAAAAAAATTAAAATAGCTTTATATTATCCATCTTCTTTTGAAATAAATATACTTAAAATCCTAGATTTTAATTATATTGCAAATCAAAGCTTATTACTTCCTGTTATTAAAGATGATAACTCAATGAAATTTTTTTCGTGGAAAAAAAATGATGTATTACAAGTTAACAAATATGGGATGTTAGAACCCATTAAATTAAAACAGAATATTCCCGATATTATGCTTATACCCTTGATAGCTTTTGATAAGAGAAAACACAGATTAGGTTATGGAAAAGGTTTTTATGATAGATATTTAAATAAATATTTGAAAAAATTTCAAAATATCCTAACAGTTGGTGTTGCTTTTTCATTTCAAAAACATCATAAACTGCCAATAAATAATAAGGACATGAAATTAAATTATATTCTCACTGACAAAGGTATTTATTAATGAATTTATTAATTCTAGGAGATGTTATGGGTTCATCTGGTAGAAACGTGTTAAAAAAAAAATTACCTAAAATAAAAATAGAAAATAAAATTGATTTTGTAATTGTAAATGGAGAAAATTCAGCCGATGATGGCAGAGGCATAACTCAACTTATAGCAGAAGAATTTTTTTTAAATGGTGTTGACGTTATAACTTCAGGAAATCATATTTGGGATAAGAAAGAAACTGCAGATTACATTGATAAAGAGAATAGACTTTTAAGACCAGCAAACCTTGCGGAAGGATCTCCAGGTAAAGGTTATGAAATTTATAATTCAAAAAATAAAAAATATAAAATTGGTGTAATTAATTTAATGGGAAATGTGTTTATGAGAAAAACAGAAGATGTATTTCAAATCGCAAAAAATATTAGTAAAAACTTAGTTTTAAAAAAAAATGTTGATTTTTTGGTTATTGATTTCCATGGTGAAATTACAAGTGAGAAAATGGCTATGGGTCATTTTTTTGATGGCATATCAACTTGTGTTGTTGGAACACATACCCATGTCCCAACTGCTGATACACGTATTTTAGAGAAGGGAACCGCTTATCAAACTGATATAGGAATGTGTGGAGATTATAATTCTGTTATTGGAATGAATAAGGAAAATTCTATAAAAAGATTTTTTAAGAATAAAAATGCAATCAAACATTTTCCAGCTGAAGGTGAAGGAACCTTATCAGGAGTTATTGTAGAAACAAATTTAGAAACTGGATTAGCTAAAAAAATTACCAGGTTAATTGATGGGGGTAGCTTAACTAAATAATCATGGCAGGACATTCTCACTGGGCTGGAATAAAACATAAAAAAGGTAGAGCTGATAAAGAAAGGTCAAAGATATTTTCAAAACTTTCTAGAGAAATTACTGTTGCCGCAAAATTAGGTGATAAGGATCCAGACATGAATCCAAGATTAAGGACCGCTATTCAAGCTGCTAAACAAGCAAACATGCCTAAAGATAATATTGCTAGAGCTATAAGTAAATCAGAAATGAGTGGAGATAAAAATTATGAGAATTTAAGATACGAAGGATTTGGAACATCAAATATAGCTTTTATAATTGAAACACTAACAGATAATAAAAATAGATCCGCATCTAGCATACGAACTGTACTACAAAAAAATGGAGGTAGATTAGGTGAGTCCGGCTCCACATCCCATTTATTCAGCAATTGTGGAATAATTCAATTTGATAATAATATAATAAGTGAAGAAGTAGCTTTTGAGATTGCAATTAATGCAGGAGCAAAAGATTGTGTGAATTTAAAAGATAATTTTGAAATAGTGACCGAGAAAGAGGATTTTTATAAAATTAAAACTGAACTAGAAAAAAAAATAGATACTTTTTCATATTCTTCAATAGAATGGAGAGCTCTTAATTATATAGATTTAAACAAAGATCAAAATGATAAAATCAAGGATACTTTAAATGCTTTAGAAGAATTAGATGATGTACAAAATATTTTTACTAATGCTAATCTAGAAAAAGTAGAAACATGAAGATAATAGGAATTGATCCAGGTTTAAGTGGAGGTATTGCAGTTTTAGAGAATAATAAAGTTTTAAATATATTTGACATGCCTGTAATGGCAGAAGGAAAAAAAAACAAAAGACAACTTAATAGTGCACAATTAGTCAATTTAATTAGGGAAAATATAAAATTGAATGAGGAAGTAATAGTTGTTGTCGAGCAAGTTAATGCTATGCCAGGACAAGGAGTTACCAGTATGTTTAATTTTGGCCAAACTTTTGGAGCAATTAAAGGTGTTTGCGCCGCTTTGGAGTTACCTATTTTTTTTGTTAGACCATCAAAATGGAAAAAACACTTTGAATTAATTAATTCATCTAAAGACTCAAGCAGAACAAAAGTAATAGAAATGTATCCATCATTATCTAGTCAATTAGCCAAAAAAAAAGATGTAAATAAAACCGACGCTATACTGATAGCTAGATTCTATAGTGAGACAAGATTAGTAGAGAATAATTAATAATTATTTGATAAAAAACGCCAAATTCATGACACAATCTAAAAGTAATCAATTCTAATGGAACAAGATATAGCAGCACAAATAGTAGGATTAGGTGGAGCTACAGATTTTTCTTTATGGAAACTCTTTTTAAGAGCTGACTTTGTTGTAAAATTTGTGATAATTTTGTTGATAGCTGCCTCGATCTTTTCGTGGGCATTAATATTTGATAAATTTAAATTATTCAAACAAATTAATAAATCTATTGAAGATTTCGAAAAAAAATTTTGGAAAGCAAAGTCTGCTGAGAGTTTTAATGGTAGCCTTCCTGTAAATTCTAAAGATCCAGCAATATTAATCTTTAAATCAGCGATGGCAGAACTAATAAAAACAAAAAGACAATCTGCATCTGTTCAATCTGCAAGAGTAAGTAGAATTTTGGAGATAGCCACAGATAATGAAATGAAAAAAGTTGAAAAAAATTTTACATTTCTTGCGACTGTTGGTTCGACTGCTCCTTTCATTGGTTTATTCGGTACAGTTTGGGGAATAATGAACTCATTTCAATCAATAGCAATCTCAAGAAACACAAGCCTTGCTATTGTCGCTCCGGGTATAGCAGAAGCGTTATTTGCAACTGCACTTGGATTGCTTGCTGCAATACCAGCGGTTGTAGCTTACAATAAATTTAACAGTGACTCACAAAGATATTTTTCAAAAATAGATAATTTTTCTAAAAGATTTTTATCTATAATTTAAATAATGACTTTTAAATTTAACCGCTCAAGAAAAGAACCGATGAGCGAAATAAATGTAACTCCTTTTGTTGATGTAATGTTGGTTCTTTTAATTATTTTTATGGTAACTGCACCGTTATTAACTGTAGGTGTTCAAGTAGATTTACCAGAGTCAGCTGCAGACTCTCTGCCTGATGACCAAGAACCACTTACAATAAGTATTAATTCGAAAGGTGAAATATATATTCAAGAACATCAAGTTACTTACCAAAAAATCATACCAAAACTTTTAGCTATCGCAAAAAATAGAACAGATACAAGAATCTATGTTAGAGGAGATAAGAATATTAACTATGGAAGAGTACTTGAGGTAATGGGCACTCTATCAGGAGCAGGGTTTTCAAAAGTGGCCTTAATTTCTGAGCCATATAAAAATTAGAATGAATTATGATAAAAAGTTTAATTTACTCTTTAACATTTCATTCAGTAATGATTATGTTAACTATATTAAGCTTACCATTTATGCTTAGAGAGCCTATAGACTTACCTCCGATAGTTTCTGTAGAACTTATTCAAATTTCGGATAAAACCAGCATCCCTTATGCTCCAAAAGCCAGAAAGATCATTGAAGAAGCAAAAAAAAAGGAAGAGAAAAGATTAGTTTCTGAACAGGCACCTCCATCAGCAAAAGCAAAAGAAAAACCAGATAGAATTCCCTTACCAAATGAAAATAAAGAAGAAAAAAAAATTGTCAAAAAAAAACAAAATCCTGAAGAGGTTAAACCAGAAATCAGACAATCTTCTGAATTTGAAAAAAAAGAAGTTGTAGATACTAATCAAATTGCTGCTTTAATTGATAAAGCTAAAGAAGAAGAAGCAGTAAAACAAAAAAAAACAGATAAAATAACTCAGAGCAGTCAAAAAAATTCATTTGCAACTGGTTTAACTCTTTCGGAAGAAGACGCATTAAGAGCTCAAATTTTTGGTTGTTGGAGTGTGCCTTTAGGCTTGCCTTATGATAAAGATTTACTTGTTAGAATTAAATTAAGTTTAAAAAAAGATGGAATGATAATGAAATCTGAAATTTTAGATCACCAGAGAATGAATAGACCTGGTCAAAAATTTTATAAAGTTTTAGCAGAAAGCGCTTTAAGAGCAGTTAGGTTGTGTCAACCGCTGAAAGTACCACCAACAGGCTATGAAAAATGGAAAGAAATACAATTAAACTTTAATCCTACTGAAATGTTAAAAGGCTAGTATGAAAAAATTTATTTTAATTATTTCTCTTTACTTTTTTTTAGTAAATAAATCTTATTCTTTGATAGAAGTAGATATTACCAGGGGAAACCTTGATCCACTACCAATAGCTGTTTCTCCATTGCATGTAGATATTAAATCGGAAAATTTTAAAGATATAAAAATTAGAGATTTAGGACAAAATATATCTGAAATAATTGAAAATAATTTTAGATCTACAGGATTATTCAATCCTTTAAAAAAGGAAGCCTTCGTTCAAAAACCAGATATCGCACACTTGAAACCAAGATTTGAAGACTGGAGACTAATCAAAGCTCAAGCTTTGATTACAGGAAAAATTTTAATTAAAGATGGAAAATTGAAAGTTGAGTTTAGGCTATGGGATTTGGCTGCCGCAAAGGAAATGACAGCTTTAGCATTCACAACTACACCATCTAACTGGAGAAGAGTTGCTCACATTATTTCTGACAAAATTTATGAAAGACTGACTGGTGAAGAAGGGTATTTTGATACAAGAATTATTTACGTAGCTGAAAGTGGACCTAAAGATCAAAGAGTTAAGAAATTAGCAATTATGGATCAAGATGGAGCCAAGACTAAATACCTAACGTTAGGTAACGAGTTAGTATTAACACCTAGATTTAACCCCACAAATCAAATGGTGACTTATATGTCTTATTTTAGAAACATGCCAAGAGTATATTTGCTTGATATAGAAACAGGAACCCAAGAAGTGGTTGGGAATTTTCCAGGAATGACTTTTGCACCAAGATTTTCGCCAGATGGAAAAAAAATTGTAATGAGTTTTGCTAAAGATGGAAATTCTGACATTTTTACGATGAATTTAGAGACTAGAGTTGTTGAGCGAATTACTGAACATTCTTCAATTGATACATCTCCTTCATTTTCACCAGACGGAAAATTTATTGCATTTAATTCAGACAGAAGCGGCCTACAACAAATTTATGTAATGAGAAGTGATGGGAGTGGAGTTAAAAGAATAACATTCGGAAATGGTATTTATGGAACTCCGGTGTGGTCTCCACGAGGAGATTTAATAGCTTTTACAAAAATGAGAAAAGGTAAATTTTATATAGGAGTTATGAGAACCGATGGAACTGGTGAAAGATTATTAACAGAAAATTTTTATCAAGAGGCCCCATCATGGTCTCCAAATGGAAGGGTTATAGTGTTTTATAGAGAGACAAAATCTGGATTGAAAGGTGAGGGTTTTACAGCAAAATTATGGTCAATTGATATAACTGGTTATAATGAAAGGCGTCTCAAAACAGAAACTGACGCTTCAGACCCATCTTGGTCTTCTTTACTTACTAAATGAGGCTGTATTTTATGTAAAATATACTTGAATAGTAATCAATAATTTGAAATAAATCACTTATTCAACCTAGGGGAAAAAAATGATACTTAACAAGAATTTAAAAAACGTACTATTAGTAATTTTTACCACTTTATTACTTAGTGCTTGTTCAACAGCTAAAAAAACTGGGTCTGCAAGTGATGATGCTTACACAGGAAAAGAAACAGTAAAATACTTAGCTTCAGGAGTTCCTGACAGAGTATTCTTTGCAACTAACAAATCATCATTAACTACAGCTTCAAGAGCAACATTAAGAAAACAAGCTACTTTTTTAAGAAAAAATAAGAAACTTAGTGTTACAGTAGAAGGTCACGCTGACGAAAGAGGAACAAGAGAATACAACTTGGCTTTAGGCGAAAGAAGAGCTAACGCAGCTAAAGACTACTTAATGACTTATGGAATTTCAGGAAAAAGAATTTCAGTTATCAGTTATGGTAAGGAAAAACCGGTCAACGCCGCTTCAACACCTTTAGCATGGTCTCAAAACAGAAGATCTGTAACAGTTAAAGTAAACTAAAAAAATAAGATAAGATTCAAAAGACCCCATAATATAGAATATTACGGGGTCTTTTTTTTGCCATTTTATCTGATTATTAATTATACATGTTAGTTAAGTATAAATTTTTTAAGGCATCCTTTTTATCTCTTTCTATAATTTTATTTCATTCATTGATATTTGCTGAAAATGAAGAAATTTATTTACAAGCTATATCTGATCAAATTCAAGTTATTACCAAAGATCTTAAAACATTAGAAAAAGCTGTTTATCAAAAATCAGATATTGCTTCATCAACAAAGTTAAATTCAATTAAGTCAGATGGTTTTAACGAAGATGTCATGACTAAACATCTTTTGAAATTAAATGAGATTGAAAATCAGTTTAGAGAACTGACTAATAAATTTGAAGAAGTTAATTTTAAACTAGACAAACTTTCAACAAGAGTAACAAAAATTCAATCAGATACTCAATTAAGATTTTCAGATCTAGAAAACGGATCAGGCACAGCACCTAAAGAAAAAAAAGCTTCTTTACCAGGCTCAACTAAACCACAAGACTTTGGGGCCGCTCCCGGTTATCAAACTACTAACCTACCTAAAGAACAATCAATCAATTCAATTGAAAGTGCCCAAACAGTAATTACTGAAGAACCTGAAAAAAGAGACTCTTTGCTACCTAACAAACCGACTATTGAACAATATGAGTTTGCTGTTAGTTTTATGAAAATAGGAGATTATGAAACAGCAGAATTTGCATTAAAAGAATTTATTGATAAAAATAAAGATCACGACTTAGCAGGGAGTGCACAGTATTGGTATGGTGAAACATTTAGAATAAGACAGTTATACTCAGATGCAGCCACAGCTTATCTAGACGGATATCAAAATTATCCAAAAAGTAAAAAGGCACCTGATAATCTTTTAAAGTTGGGAATGACCATGGTTCAATTAGGAGAAAAAGATCAAGGTTGTAAAATGATTTCAGGATTAAAAAAAGAATACCCAAAAGCCAGCAAGTCTGTGTTACAAAAAGCTCTGTATGAGCAAAAAAAATTCAAGTGTAAGTCTTAAAAAAGACTTTGAAAACTTAAAAGATCTATCAAATATTTTTCTTAGTTTTAAAAACAAGTTACACCAACTACGAAAAAAATCATATGTTGTTGCTGTTTCTGGAGGGCCAGATAGTTTAGCATTAGTAGCATTAACTAAAGCATACAATTATTTAAAAAAAACAAAATTTCATTACGTGCTTGTGGATCACAACATAAGAAAAAATTCATCAAAAGAATCTTTGAAGGTAAAGAAATTATTAAAGAAATATAATATATCTCTTCACATCATAAAAAATAAAAGCATAATTGAGAGAAATATACAAAGTCAAGCTAGACAAATTAGATATAAAATACTTTTAGATTATTGTAAAAAAAGAAAAATAAACACTATTTTAACTGCACATAATTTAGAAGATCAGGTTGAGACATTTTTCATAAGACTTTCAAGAGGAAGTGGATTGAAAGGTTTATCAGCAATGAAACCTCTTAGTAAATTAGATAATAAAGTAAATTTGTATAGACCTTTACTGGATATAAAAAAATTTTTTTTAATTAAGATATCTAAAAAAATTTTTGGAAAATTCTTTAAAGATCCATCAAATGTAAATTTAAAATATTTAAGAACTAAAGTGAGAAACTTAAAAATACCACTTAAAAAAAGTGGAATAGAATATGATCAGATAATTAAATCTATAAATAACTTGGCTTCAAGTAGATCCACTTTAGAAGAATATATGAATAAAATTTTTAAAGACACAATTAAAAAGAGAGGAAATCAAATTTTAATTGATTTACTAAAATTTAATAAACTAAATAAAGAGTTAAAACTAGCTGTGATAAATGAGTCCATTAAAAAACTAAAAAAAACCTACTACAATCCACGAACAAAAAAAGTTGAGAATCTACTAAATAATTTAAATACTATTAATTTTAAGAAATCTACACTCGCAGGATGCATTTTTATCCGAAAACAAGATCATTTATGTTTAAAAAATGAAAAAACATAATAATTTGTCGATTTTGGATATATTTTGTCTTATTTACAACTCAATCACTTATAAATTATACTTGTTAAATAATATTTAATGATTATTTAAATTATATGAATTTAAAAAACTTAGTTATGTGGGTCATAATAGTCTTACTATCCGTGGGACTGTTTAATATGTTTCAAGATCCTGGTAAAATCAATTCAGATAAAAATTCTCTCCCTTTTTCAAATTTTTTAAATGAAGTAGAAGCAGGAAGAGTAGTAGAAGTTCAAATTCAAGGAAATAATATTTCCGGTATTTTGGCTGATGGTAAAACATTTAAAACTTATTCTCCAAATTACCCAGAATTAGTAGATAAGCTTTCCACAAAAGGTGTAAGTATTATGGCAACACCAAAGGAAGACAAGATGCCATCACTTTTAGGAATTTTACTTTCTTGGTTTCCAATGCTTTTGCTTATTGGTGTTTGGATATTTTTTATGCGCCAGATGCAAGGTGGAAAAGGTGGCGCGATGGGTTTCGGAAGATCTAAAGCAAAATTATTAAATGAGGCACAAGGAAAAGTTACTTTTAATGACGTTGCTGGAGTAGAGGAAGCAAAAGAAGAAGTGGAAGAAATAGTAGAATTTTTAAAAGATCCAAAAAAATTTAGCCGACTTGGCGGAAAAATTCCTAAGGGAGCTCTTTTAATTGGCCCTCCAGGAACAGGTAAGACACTGTTAGCTAAAGCTATTGCAGGTGAAGCTAATGTTCCTTTTTTCTCAATTTCGGGATCTGACTTTGTTGAAATGTTTGTGGGCGTGGGAGCATCTAGAGTTAGAGATATGTTTGAACAAGGAAAAAAACATTCACCATGTATTATATTTATTGATGAGATTGACGCGGTTGGTAGAAGTCGAGGAGCTGGCTTGGGCGGAGGAAATGATGAAAGAGAACAAACTCTTAATCAATTATTAGTTGAAATGGATGGATTTGACACTAATGAAGGAATTATATTAATTGCAGCAACCAACAGACCAGATGTTTTGGATCCAGCTTTATTAAGACCAGGTAGATTTGATAGACAAGTTGTTGTTGGAAACCCAGATATTATTGGAAGAGAAGCAATATTGAAAGTACATGTAAAAAAAATAAGCACAGGTCCAGATGTAAAACTTAGAACTATTGCAAGAGGAACTCCTGGATTTTCTGGCGCAGATTTAGCAAATCTAATAAATGAATCTGCATTGCTTGCAGCAAGAAAAAATAAAAGAGTAGTGACTATGTCAGACATAGAAGAAGCTAAAGATAAAGTGATGATGGGAGCCGAAAGAAGATCAATGGTTATGTCGGAAGATGAAAAAAAATTAACCGCATATCATGAAGGAGGCCACGCTATAGTTGCTTTAAATGAAAAAGCTTCAGACCCGATACATAAAGCAACAATTATTCCAAGAGGAAGAGCTTTAGGGATGGTTATGAGATTACCTGAAAGAGATCAATTATCAGTAACGAGAGAAAAAATGTATTCAGACATTGCTGTTGCTATGGGAGGAAGAATTGCAGAAGAAATAATTTTTGGACACAATAAAGTTACTTCAGGAGCTTCGTCAGACATAGATATGGCAACTAAAATGGCAAAAAACATGGTAACAAAATATGGCATGAGCAAAGAATTAGGACCTTTAGCTTATGGCGAGAATGAAGAGGAAGTATTTTTAGGAAGATCAGTGACTAAACAACAAAATGTGTCAGAAGAAACTGCGAGGAAAATAGACGTAGAGGTTAAGAAAATTGTAGACACTGGCTATGAGAAGGCCAAAGAAATTTTAACTGAAAAAATTGATGATTTACACAAACTTGCAAAGGCTCTTCTAATTTATGAAACTTTATCGGGTGATGAAATTAGAGATTTAATATTAAAAAATATTAAACCTACTAGATCGTTTAAAGAAGAAAAGGAAGATAAAGGGAATAATTCATCTGCACTTGGCTCATTAGGACTAAAACCAAAACCAGTAATATAAAAAATGGTTAAATATTACACAAGAGCGTGTAATTTTTATTATGGTAATTTATCAAAAAAACTAGTCAAAAAAAAATCTTCTTTTCCATTATGTGGAAACAAAGAAATTTCTTTTGATCAAATTGAAATTTTTTCAAAAAACAAAAAAAAAATTAGCTCTAGAATAATAAGTTTAAAAGAAATTAATTTTTTACCAAAATCTATAAAATTTAGAGTTACGCAAGATATTAAAAAAATTACTTCAAAAAGGGTTTTTTTTAATAAAAAAAATTACGCTTTAATGGGAGTGTTAAATATGACACCCGATAGTTTTTCTGACGGGGGAAAGTTTAATACAAATAAAAAAGCATTTAAGAGAATAAGAGAAATGATAGACTCTGGCGCAGATATTATAGATATTGGAGGTGAGTCAACCAGACCTCAATCAAAAATTATATTTGAATCAATAGAATGGAAGAGAATTAAAACATTAGTAAAAAAATTTAAATCTTTTTTTCCGAAAACACTATTATCAGTTGATACAAGAAAATCTTTAGTAATAAAAAAATCAATTAAATATAATATTGATATAGTAAATGATGTATCTTGTTTTAAATTTAATAAAGATTAT
>Ga0233444_10002438_pt1 | contig 19588 bp, 20 predicted proteins | sample SI_124_October20_6_FD_182792 | JGI IMG/M metagenome (GOLD analysis project Ga0233444, IMG submission 182792) | Seawater microbial communities from Saanich Inlet, British Columbia, Canada - SI_124_October2016_10_MG | ecosystem: Environmental > Aquatic > Marine > Inlet | place: Canada: British... | reverse complement strand
ATAGCAGAGAGATTTTTTGAAAATGGGGTTGATGTAATAACTTCTGGAAATCATATTTGGGATAAACAGGAAACCACAAGTTACATTGATTTAGAAAATAGATTGTTAAGACCAGCAAATCTCGCAGAAGGGTCTCCTGGAAAAGGATACGAAGTATATTTTACAAAAGACAAAAAATTTAAAATTGGAGTAATAAATCTTATGGGAAATGTTTTTATGAGAAAAACAGAAGATGTATTTCAAGAAGCAAAAAAAATAAGCAAAAAAATGGTTTTAAAAAAAGATGTAGATTTTATAGTAGTAGATTTCCATGGTGAGATAACAAGTGAGAAAATGGCAATGGGACATTTTTTTGATGGGCAAGTAACTTGCGTTGTTGGAACTCATACACATGTTCCAACAGCTGATACTAGAGTTTTGGATAATGGAACGGCTTATCAAACCGATATTGGGATGTGTGGTGATTATAATTCTGTAATTGGAATGAATAAAGAAAATTCTATTAAACGATTTTTAAAAGATAAAGATGCGGTAAAACATTTTCCAGCAATAGGTGAAGGGACTTTGTCCGGTATAATTGTCGAAACTAATACTGGAACAGGTTTAGCAAAAAATGTTGTCAGATTAATTGATGGGGGTAGTTTAATAAAATAATTATGGCAGGACATTCTCATTGGGCTGGAATAAAACATAAAAAAGGAAGAGCAGATAAAGAGAGAGCAAAAATATTTTCAAAACTTTCTAGAGAAATCACCGTAGCTGCAAAACTTGGAGACAAAGATCCTGATATGAATCCTCGCTTAAGAACAGCCATACAGGCAGCAAAACAAGCTAATATGCCAAAAGATAATATTTCTCGAGCCATCAGTAAATCAGAAATGAGCGGAGATAAAAATTATGAAAGTTTGAGATATGAAGGATTTGGACCATCTAATGTTGCTTTAATAATTGAAACTTTAACTGATAACAAAAATAGATCTGCATCTAGTATTAGAACCGTACTGCAAAAAAACGGTGGAAGATTGGGAGAGTCAGGATCTACTACTCATATGTTTTCAAACTGTGGGGTCATTCATGTGGATAAAAAAAAAATCAAAGAAGAAGAAATTTTTGAGATTGCAATCAATGCTGGTGCAAAAGATTGTCTGAGTTTGGGTGAAATTTTTGAGATAATTACAGAAAAAGAGGATTTTTATAAAGTTAAAACAGAACTGGAGAATAAAATTGAAATTTTGAATTATTCATCGGTAGAATGGAGACCTTTGAACTACATTAATTTAGGGAAAGAACAAAGTGAACAAATAGCAGATGTTTTAAATGCATTAGAAGAATTAGATGATGTTCAAAATATTTTTACAAATGCAAATATGAAAATTATACAGTAATGAAAATAATTGGAATAGACCCTGGTTTGAGTGGTGCTATAGCAGTATTAGAAAACAATAGAGTTTTAAATATATTCGATATGCCAGTAATGTCCGAAGGAAAAAAAAATAAAAGACAGTTGAACAGCGCTCTTCTTGTAAACTTAATTAAAGAGAATATTGATAGAAATGAAGAGATAGCCGTAGTTGTTGAGCAAGTTAACGCGATGCCTGGCCAAGGAGTTACCAGTATGTTTAATTTTGGCCAAACTTTTGGAGCCATTAAGGGAGTATGTGCAGCATTAGAGCTCCCAATATTCTTTGTCAGGCCTTCAAAATGGAAAAAACATTTTGAGCTGATTAATTCATCAAAAGACTCAAGCAGGACAAAAGCTATTGAAATGTACCCAAAATTGTCAAATCAGCTTGCAAAAAAAAAAGATGTCAATAAATCCGATGCAATTTTGATTGCAAGATTTTTCAGTGAAACTAGATTGACCGAAGAAAATTAAACCCAAATTCATTATTAACGCCAAATTCATGACACATTCTGAAAGTAATCAAACTTCATGGAACAAGATATTGCATCTCAAGTAGTTGGATTAGGTGGAGCAACAGATTTCTCTTTGTGGAAACTTTTTTTAAGAGCTGACTTTGTTGTAAAATTTGTAATCATTTTATTAATAGCTTGCTCAATTTTTTCGTGGGCTTTAATTTTTGATAAATTTAAATTATTTAAGAAAATTAACAATTCAATCGAAGAGTTTGAAAAGAAGTTTTGGAAAGCAAAATCAGCGGAAAGTTTTAATAATAGCTTACCAACTAATTCACGTGATCCTGCAATTCTAATTTTTAAATCTGCCATGGCCGAGCTAGTAAAAACAAAAAGACAGTCTTCCTCTGTTCAAGCAGCAAGAGTAGAGAGAATTTTAGAGATCGCTACAGATACTGAAATGAAAAAAGTTGAAAAAAATTTTACGTTTCTTGCAACAGTAGGATCTACAGCGCCCTTTATAGGTTTGTTCGGTACGGTCTGGGGAATAATGAATTCATTTCAATCAATTGCTATATCAAGAAATACAAGTTTAGCTATCGTTGCACCAGGAATAGCAGAAGCTTTATTTGCAACAGCCTTAGGATTGCTTGCGGCTATACCAGCTGTAGTAGCCTATAATAAATTTAATAACGACTCTCAAAAATATTTTTCAAGAATAGAAAACTTTTCAAAAAGATTTTTATCAATAATTTAAAAATGGCATTTAATTTAAACCGCTCAAGAAAAGAACCTATGAGCGAGATAAATGTAACTCCATTTGTTGATGTAATGTTAGTTCTTCTAATCATTTTTATGGTTACAGCTCCTTTATTAACTGTTGGTGTTCAAGTTGACTTACCGGAGTCAGCAGCAGACTCTCTTCCTGACGATCAGGAACCTTTAACTTTGAGCATTAATTCAAAAGGAGAAATTTATATTCAAGAGCATCAAGTTACTTATCAAAAAATGATACCTAAATTGTTAGCTATCGCAAAAAACAGAACAGATACTAGAATTTATGTAAGAGGTGACAAAAATATAAATTACGGCAGAGTGTTAGAAGTTATGGGAACTTTATCTGGAGCAGGTTTCTCTAAAGTAGCTTTAATTTCAGAGCCATATAAAAATTAGGATGTTATATGATAAGAAGTTTAATTTACTCAATCACTTTTCATTCAGTATTAGTTTTACTAACTATTTTGAGTTTACCTTTTATGCTTAGAGAACCAATTGATCTTCCACCAATAGTTTCAGTAGAATTAATTCAAATCACAGATAAAACAAGTATCCCTTACGCTCCTAAAGCCAGAAAAATAATTGAAGAAACTAAAAAAAAAGAGGTTGAAAGATTAGTATCTGAACAAGCGCCTCCAGCAGCTAAAGCAAAAGAAAAACCAGATCGAATTCCGCTTCCGAATGAAAAAAAAGAAGAAAAAAAGATAGTTAAAAAAAAACAAAATCCTGAAGAAATAAAACCTGAAATAAGACAAGCGTCAGAATTTGAAAAAAAGGATATAGTTGATACTAATCAAATAGCAGCATTGATTGATAAGGCTAAAGAGGAGGAAGCAGTTAAACAAAAGAAAGAAGATAAAATAACTCAAAGCAGTCAAAAAAACTCTTTTGCAACTGGCCTAACACTTTCACAAGAAGATGCTTTAAGAGCTCAAATATTTGGTTGTTGGAGCGTACCATTAGGTCTACCATATGATGAAGATTTACTTGTAAGAATTAAACTACAATTAAAAAAAGATGGAACTATTATGAGGTCTGAGATTTTAGATCATCAACGTATGAATAGGCCGGGGCAAAAATTTTACAAAGTGTTAGCAGAAAGCGCACTGAGAGCCGTCAGATTATGTCAACCGCTAAAAGTACCACCAACTGGGTATGATAAATGGAAAGATTTACAATTAAACTTTAACCCAGCAGAAATGTTAAAAGGATAATATGAAAAAATTTTTCCTAATCTTTGTATTAAATATTTTTTTTATAAATAAATCTTTTGCCTTAATAGAAATCGATATTACTAGAGGTAACTTAGATCCTTTACCAATCGCAGTTTCTCCCCTTCATGTAGATATCAAATCTGAAAATTTTGATGATTTAAAAATAAAAGATTTAGGTGAAAATATTTCAAAAATTATTGAAAATAATTTCAGAGGCACAGGATTGTTTAATCCATTAAAAAAAGAGGCTTTTGTTCAAAAACCAGATATTGCGCATTTGAAGCCAAGATTTGAGGATTGGAGATTAATCAAAGCTCAGGCGCTAGTTACAGGCAAACTTCTCATTATAGACGGAAAGTTGAAAGTTGAATTTAGACTTTGGGACTTAGCAGCTGCAAAAGAAATGACAGCTTTAGCCTTTACTACAACACCATCAAATTGGAGAAGAGTAGCCCACATTATATCAGATAAAATTTACGAAAGACTTACTGGTGAAGAGGGGTATTTTGATACAAGAATTATTTATGTTGCAGAAAGCGGCCCAAAAAATGAAAGAATAAAGAAATTAGCAATTATGGATCAAGATGGCGCTAGTACAAAATATTTAACTTTGGGAAATGAATTAGTTTTAACTCCAAGGTTTAATCCAAACAACCAAATGGTTACTTACATGTCATACTTCAGAAATATGCCAAGAGTTTATTTGCTAGATATTGAAACCGGAACTCAAGAGGTAGTTGGAAATTTTCCGGGAATGACTTTTGCACCTAGATTTTCGCCAGATGGAAAAAAGATTGTGATGAGTTTTGCTAAAGATGGGAATTCAGATATTTATACAATGGACCTAGACTCTCGAGTTGTTGAGAGAATTACTGACCACTCATCTATCGATACCTCTCCATCATTTTCTCCAGACGGAAAATTTATTGCATTTAATTCTGATAGAAGCGGCTTACAACAAATTTATGTTATGAGAAGTGATGGAAGTGGAGTTAAAAGAATTACGTTTGGAAATGGTATTTACGGAACCCCAGTATGGTCCCCTAGGGGAGATTTAATCGCATTCACAAAAATGCGTAAGGGTAGGTTTTATATTGGTGTAATGAGAACAGATGGAAGTGGCGAAAGATTATTAACTGAAAATTACTATCAAGAGGCTCCCTCATGGTCACCTAATGGGAGAGTTTTAGTATTTTATAGAGAGACAAAGTCAGGTCTCAAAGGGGAGGGTTTCTCAGCCAAATTATGGTCAATTGACATTACAGGATATAACGAAAGAAGGCTTCAAACTGAAACAGACGCCTCAGACCCATCTTGGTCCTCACTTTTGTCAAAATAAGCTATTAATTTTAGTAAAATACACTTGAATAATATTAAATAATTTGAAATAAACCACTAACAAACCCAGGGGAAAAAATGATGTTTAATAAGAGTTTAAAAAATATATTATTAGTAATCTTTGCTACTTTTATATTAAGTGCATGTTCTACCGCAAAAAAATCAGGCGATGTTAGCGATGTTTATACTGGAAAAGAAACAGTAAAATATCTAGCTTCAGGAGTTCCTGATAGAGTATTCTTTGCAACAAACAAATCTTCTTTAACAACAGCTGCTAGAGAAACTTTAAGAAAACAAGCTACTTACTTAAGAAAGAATAAAAATCTTAATGTAACAGTTGAAGGTCACGCTGATGAAAGAGGAACAAGAGAATATAACTTAGCATTAGGTGAAAGAAGAGCTAACGCTGCTAGAGATTACTTAATGACTTACGGAATTTCAGGAACAAGAATTTCTGTTATTAGTTATGGAAAAGAAAAACCTGTTAACCCGGCTGGCACACCTTTAGCTTGGTCACAAAACAGAAGATCTGTAACAGTTAAAGTAAATTAATTTCAAGTTTAGATAATACTAAGACCCCTTAAATCCTTTTAAGGGGTCTTTTTTTTGCCATTTTATCAAATTAAAAAGAGTCATGTTAAGAACATTAAAAATTTACAAAATTTTAACACTAGTTATATTTTTATCTTTAACTAACCACACCTACGCTGAAGACGAAGAAATTTATTTAAAAGCAATCTCTGATCAAATTCAAGTTATTACAAAAGATCTTAAAACTTTAGAAAAAGCTGTTTACCAGAAATCTGATGTAGTCACATTAAAATCTACAAGTTCAATTAGTTCAGATGGGCTTAATGAAGATATAATGACTAAACATCTTTTAAAACTTAATGATATAGAAAATCAATTTAGAGAACTTACAAATAAATTTGAAGAAGTTAACTTTAAATTAGATAAACTTTCAACAAGAGTAACAAAAATTCAATCAGATACACAATTAAGATTCTCTGATTTAGAAAGTGAAGAAATTAATAAAAAAATGAAAAAGCAAACAGCGCTACCAGGATCAACTAAGCCACAAGATTTTGGTGCAGCTCCAGCTTATCAGACCTCAAATTTACCAAGTGAGCAATCAATTAATTCAGTTGAAAGCGCTCAAACAGTTATCGCAGAGGAACCTAAAGAAAGAGAGTCATTGCTTCCAGATAAACCAGCAGAAGAACAGTACGAGTTTGCAGTTAGTTTTATGAAGATAGGAGATTACGAAACAGCAGAATTTGCTTTGAAAGAGTTTATAGATAAGAATAAAGATCACAACTTAGCTGGAAGCGCCCAGTATTGGTATGGTGAGACTTTTAGAATAAGACAATTATATTCTGATGCAGCTACCGCTTATCTTGATGGGTATCAAAATTATCCAAAGAGCAATAAAGCTCCAGACAATCTTTTGAAATTAGGAATTACAATGGTTCAACTTGGTGAAAAAGACCAAGGATGTAAAATGATTTCTGGTATTAAAAAAGAATATCCAAAAGCCAACAAGTCTGTGTTACAAAAAGCTCAGTATGAGCAAAAAAAATTCAAGTGTAAATCTTAAAAACGGTTTTAAAGATTATAAAGATTTATCAAATATATTTTTAAATTTTAAAAAAAAACTTGACGATTTAAAAAGAAAAAAATATGTCGTCGCAGTTTCTGGCGGCCCAGATAGTTTAGCTTTAGTTGCTTTAACAAAAGCTTATAATTTCTACACAAAAGTAAAATTTTATTACGTATTAGTAAATCACAACATCAGAAAAAATTCCGGCCAAGAGGCACGAAAAGTTAAACAGCTTTTAAAAAAAAAAAAAATAAATTTAAAAATTTTCTTAAATAAAAAAAAGATTGTGAAAAATATTCAAGCTGAGGCAAGAAATGTTAGATATAACGTTCTAATAAATTATTGTAAAAAAAATAAAGTTAATATTCTTCTCACTGCACATAATTTAGAAGATCAGGTTGAAACTTTTTTGATTAGGCTTTCTAGAGGTAGCGGTTTAAGAGGCCTGTCTTCAATGAAGCCTCTCAGCAAGATTAATAGTCAAGTAAATTTATATAGACCTTTACTAGATATCAAAAAGAGTTTTTTAATAAAGATTTCTAAAAATACTTTTGGCAAATATTTTAAAGACCCATCAAATAAAAGTAAGAAATATTTAAGAACAAGAGTAAGAAATTTAAAAAAGCCACTTGAGAGTAGCGGTATTAAATATGATCAAATCTTTAAATCTATTCAAAACTTGTCCTTAAGCAAAATAACTCTAGATGAATATTTAAATACAACTTTTAAAGAATTGATTAGAAAAGATAAAAAAGAAATAATAATAAATTTCAGCAAATATTTAAATCTTAGTAGAGATACTAAAATGGCTCTCATCAATAAATCAATTAAGCAATTAAAAAATAATTATTATGATTTAAGATCAAAAAAAGTGGATAATTTAATTAAAAACTTAGAGAACAGAAAATTTAAAAAATCTACCCTTGGAGGATGTATTTTTTTTAAAAAAGGTAAAAATTTGTGTCTAAAAGTTGAAAAAAAATAAACTTTTCTTATAAATTTGACGTATTTTGTCCTATTTACACCTTATTAAATGTTAAAATATACTTGTTAATTATAAATTAATGATTATTTGCATATAAGATGAATATTAAAAATTTAATTATGTGGGCAATAATAGTCTTACTTTCAGTTGGACTCTTTAATATGTTTCAGGATCCAAGCAAGATTAATGCTGAAAGAAATTCATTGCCATTTTCTAATTTTCTTAACGAAGTAGATGCCGGAAGGGTAGTTGAAGTTCAAATTCAAGGAAATAATATTTCAGGGATTTTAGCTGATGGTAACAAATTTAAAACTTATTCTCCAAATTACCCCGAATTAGTAGACAAACTCTCTTCTAAAGGTGTGAGCATTGTAGCTTCACCGCAAGAAGATAAAATGCCCTCACTGCTAGGAATATTATTGTCTTGGTTTCCGATGCTTTTACTTATTGGTGTTTGGGTATTTTTTATGCGCCAAATGCAAGGAGGCAAAGGTGGAGCAATGGGATTCGGAAGATCAAAAGCTAAACTATTAAACGAAGCGCAGGGAAAAGTTACCTTTAACGATGTAGCTGGCGTTGAAGAGGCTAAAGAGGAAGTCGAAGAAATTGTAGAATTTTTAAAAGACCCAAAAAAATTTAGTCGATTAGGTGGAAAAATTCCAAAAGGTGCACTTTTAATTGGTCCACCGGGAACTGGTAAAACTTTATTAGCTAAAGCTATAGCTGGTGAAGCAAATGTTCCATTCTTTTCTATTTCAGGTTCAGACTTTGTAGAAATGTTTGTGGGCGTCGGAGCATCAAGAGTAAGAGACATGTTCGAACAAGGAAAAAAACACTCACCATGTATTATTTTTATAGACGAGATAGACGCAGTTGGAAGAAGTAGAGGGGCGGGCTTAGGAGGTGGAAACGATGAAAGAGAACAAACTCTTAACCAGTTGCTTGTAGAGATGGATGGTTTTGATACAAATGAAGGAATTATTTTAATTGCTGCAACAAATAGACCTGATGTATTAGATCCAGCTCTATTAAGACCTGGAAGATTCGATAGACAGGTTGTCGTTGGAAATCCCGATATAATCGGAAGAGAAGCAATTTTAAAAGTGCATGTGAAGAAAATTAGCACCGGTCCAGACGTAAAACTAAGAACAATAGCTAGAGGAACACCAGGATTTTCAGGAGCAGATTTAGCCAATTTAATAAACGAGTCTGCATTACTCGCAGCAAGAAAAAATAAAAGAGTTGTAACGATGTCCGATATTGAAGAGGCTAAAGATAAAGTAATGATGGGCGCAGAAAGAAGATCTATGGTTATGTCTGAGGACGAGAAGAAACTAACCGCATATCACGAAGGTGGGCATGCAATTGTAGCTTTAAATGAAAAAGCATCTGATCCTATTCACAAAGCAACTATCATTCCTAGAGGGAGAGCTTTAGGTATGGTAATGAGATTACCCGAGAGAGACCAGTTATCAGTCACTAGAGAAAAAATGCATTCAGATATAGCAGTTGCAATGGGCGGAAGAATTGCAGAGGAAATAATTTTTGGCCATGATAAAGTTACGTCTGGAGCATCATCAGACATAGACATGGTGACTAAAATGGCAAAAAATATGGTAACAAAATATGGAATGAGCACAGAATTAGGAACTATTGCTTACGGAGAAAATGAAGAAGAGGTTTTTTTAGGTAGATCGGTTACCAAATCACAAAATATGTCAGAGGAAACTGCAAAAAAAATTGACTCAGAAGTTAAAAAAATTGTAGATAAAGGCTACGAAAGAGCAAGAAAAGTCCTTACAGAAAAAATTGATGATTTACATAAATTAGCTAAGGCGCTTCTAATTTATGAAACTCTTTCAGGTGATGAAATTAGAGATTTAATTCTTAAAAACATTAAACCGACGAGATCATTTAAAGAAGAAAAAGAAAATGATGGAAAAGCATCATCTGCCCTTGGATCCCTTGGATTAAAACCAAAACCAGCAGTTTAAAAAATATGAAAAAATATTACACTCGCGCGTGTAATTTTTTTTATGGTTCAACTTCAAAAAAACTTATAAAAAAAAAATTATCACTACCTCTTTGTGGTGATAACTCTATATCTTTTAACCAAATTGAAATTTTTACTAGAGACAAAAAAAAAGTAAATTCAAAAATTATAGATATAAAACAAATAGGAAAGTTATCTCCAATAATAAAGAAAAAAATATTGAAAGATCTTAATAAGATTACATTAAAAAGAGAATTTTTAAGAAAAAAAAAACATATTTTAATGGGCGTTGTAAACTTAACACCAGATAGCTTCTCTGACGGGGGAAAATTTAACTCATTAAAAAAAGCCAATCAAAGAATAAAGGTTATAAGCGAGGCAGGCGCTGATATAATTGATATAGGAGGCGAGTCTACAAGACCTGGATCAAGAATTATTTCTTCAAAAAATGAACTTCAAAGAGTGAAACAAGTGATAACAAAATTCAAAAATAAATTTCCTAAATCTCTATTATCAATTGATACAAGAAAATCATTAATAATGGATTTTTCATTAAAACATGATGCCGATATTATAAATGATGTATCCTGTTTTAAACATGATCAAAAATCTTTAGACATTATTAAAAATAAAAATATTTGGAAAATAGTTCATCATATGCAAGGCACACCACAGACTATGCAGATAAATCCCTCATATAATCATGTTTTGTTAGATATTTATGATTTTTTTGAAAATCAAATAGAAAAATTGAAAAAATTTAAATATTCAAAAAAAATAATATTAGATCCTGGAATTGGTTTTGGAAAAAACTTGAAACATAATTTGATGATTTTGAGTAAGATTTCTTTATTTCATTCACTTGGTTTTCCTATATTAATTGGCACATCTAGAAAAAAATTTATTAATCAAATTTCTGGAGAATATGATACGAAAGAGAGGATTGGAGGAACACTATCGTCGATAACTTTTTCTTACTTACAAGGAATTAAAATTTTTAGAATACACAATGTTGAAGAAGTTAAACAAGCCCTTTTAGTATTTGAAACTTTATTAGAAAAATGAAAAAAAAATATTTTGGCACTGATGGGATACGAGGCACAGTCAATATTGGAAATATTAACGGGGAAAAATTTTTTAAGTTCGGCCTAGCTGCTGGAGTATATTTTAAAAATCTTAAGAAAAAAAAACAGGTTGCTATAATTGCAAAGGACACTCGATTATCAGGATATACCCTTGAACCGGCTATAGTATCTGGTTTAGCTTCCGCAGGTATGCACATATTCACATTAGGACCTTTGCCAACTAATGGACTAGCTATGCTTACAAAAAAAATGAAAGCTAATCTTGGCATCATGATTACAGCATCACATAATCCTTTTCACGATAATGGACTTAAATTGTTTGGACCAAATGGGATGAAATTATCAGATAAAATCGAAAAAAAAATTGAAAAATTAATAGATAATAAAACAATAAATTATTTATCTAAGCCAAAATTATTGGGGAGAGTTAAAAGGCTGGAAGATGGTAACGAAAAATATATTCAAATTTTGAAAAATAATTTTCCAAGCAACTTTAGTTTAAAAGGCATGAGAATAGTATTAGATTGTGCTAATGGGGCTGGATATAAATCTGCTCCAAAAATATTATCTGATTTAGGCGCTAAAGTTTTTTCGATTGGAGTTAACCCAAATGGTTTAAATATTAACTTTAACTGCGGATCAACATTCCCAGAAGTTTTAAAAAAAAATGTTAAAAAATTTAAAGCAGATCTTGGAATAGCTTTGGATGGCGATGCTGATAGAGTAATAATGTGTGATGAAAAAGCACAAATAATTGATGGAGATCAAATCATTGCAATGATTGCCAAAAGATGGAAAAAAAAGAAAATTCTTAAAGGTGGAGTAATTGGCACACTGATGTCTAACTATGGTTTAGAAAAATTTTTTTTAAACGAAAAAATTGATTTTAAAAGATCAAAAGTAGGTGACAGATATGTAAAAGAAATGATGAAAAAATACAACTTCAATCTAGGTGGAGAGCAATCAGGTCATATCATTTTAGGAAAATTTGCAACAACAGGTGACGGATTGCTTGTAGCATTAGAAACTTTATTTGCTTTAAGGAAAGGTAAATTGGCTAGTGAAATTTTTAAAGTTTACAAATCAGTACCCCAAAAACTGTTAAATATAAAAGTGAAAGACAAAAAAATTATCAATTCTCCTAAGTGTAAAAAAGCCATTAAATCAGCGAACGATCTAATAAAAAATAATGGTAGATTTTTAGTAAGACCTTCAGGCACAGAACCTAAAGTTAGAATAATGTGTGAGTCATTTAATCGTTCTTTAATGAACAAGTGTATTCATTTAGTTAAAAAAACAATTCGTTAAAATATGAAACCAAAGTCAAACATTCTTATCATAGCTGGTTCAGATTCCTCTGGTGGAGCAGGTATTCAAGCAGATATAAAAACAGTTACTTCACTTGGTTGTTATGCAATGACAGCCATAACAGCAGTTACAGCTCAAAATACCACAGGGGTAAAATCAATAGTACCAATAAAGCCCAAAGAAATATCAAAGCAAATAGAGTTTTCTGCTGAAGACATTAAACCAAAAGCATTAAAAATAGGAATGTTACATTCAAGGCAAGTTATTCAAGCTGTGATAAAATCTTTAAATAGAATTAAAATTAAAAAGATAGTTTTAGATCCTGTCATGGTCGCTAAAGGTGGCACAAAACTGATTAATGAGAAGGCAATTTTTTACATAAAGAAGAAATTAATGAAAAAAATTTTGTTAATAACACCTAATATTCCTGAAGCAGAAATATTAACTAATACAAAAATTAAATCTCTTGAAGATATGATTAAAGCAGGAAAAATTTTAATTAATATGGGAGCAAAAAACGTTTTAGTCAAAGGAGGTCATTTGAATTCAAAAGGGGTGTACGACGTCTTATTAAATAAAAAAATTGTTAAAATATTTACAAGTAAAAAATATAGTTCAAAAAATACACACGGAACTGGATGCACATTATCCTCTGCAATAGCAACCTATTTATCATGTGGAAAAGATTTGATTAAATCTTGTGAGCTTGGAATTAAATATGTTAATGATGCAATAAGATCAAATATAAACTTAGGAAAAGGAAAAGGTCCAATAAATCATTTAAATTCATTTAACCTAAATAAAAGATTCAAATAATGAAAAATGTAGTAGTAGTAGGTTCACAGTGGGGAGACGAGGGAAAAGGAAAAATTGTTGATTGGCTTTCAAGCGAAGCTGATGTGGTGGTAAGATTTCAAGGTGGTCATAATGCTGGTCACACGTTAGTTATAGATAAAAAAGTATTCAAATTAAGATTACTACCTTCGGGTATAGTAAGAAAAGGAAAAATTTCAATTCTTGGAAATGGAGTTGTTATTGATCCATGGGCACTTTTAGGCGAGATTGAAGAAATAAAAAAACAAGGTATAGATGTCACACCTGAGAATTTTATGATTTCCGAGTCTGCATCGCTTATCCTACCATTTCACCAAGAGATGGATGAAATAAGAGAAGATGCAGCCGGTAATAAAAAAATTGGAACTACTAGACGAGGTATCGGTCCCTGTTATGAGGATAAAGTTGGCAGAAGATCAATTAGGGTTATGGATTTAAGATCAGAAAGCAATTTAGACAATAGGCTAGAAAATGTCCTATTCCATCACAATGCAGTAAGAAGAGGTCTAAATAAGAAAATTTTTGAAAAAGATGAATTAAAAAAAAAACTATTAAAAATAGCTCCAGATATTTTAAAATTTGCTAAACCAGTTTGGTTGAAATTAGACGAATTCAGTAATGATAGAAAAAAAATTTTATTTGAAGGTGCCCAAGGTATACTTTTAGATGTAGATCATGGTACTTACCCTTATGTAACTTCTTCTAACACTGTTCCAGCGATGGCGGCTACTGGCTCAGGTTCAGGACCAGAGAAAATTAATTATGTATTAGGAATTACCAAGGCCTACACTACAAGAGTAGGAAGTGGACCTTTTCCTACAGAATTAAATGATGAGATTGGGGAACATCTAGGTCGAAAAGGAAAAGAATTTGGCACTGTAACCGCAAGAAAAAGAAGATGCGGATGGTTTGATGGAGTTTTAGTTAGACAGGCAATTAAAATTTCAGGAATTAATGGCATAGCTTTAACAAAACTAGATGTTTTGGATGAATTAGATGAAATTAAGATATGTGTTGAATATGAACTCAATGGAAAAAAGATTGATTATTTACCAGCTGCCTCTGAAGATCAATTTAAAATAAAACCAATTTATAAAACATTTCCTGGATGGAAATCTCAAACTCAAGGAATAAGAAATTTAAAAGATCTTCCAGATAACGCCAAAAGGTACATTCATGCTCTAGAAGATTTTATCGGCGCAAGAATATCTAGTATTTCAACAAGTCCTGAAAGAGATGATACAATTTTAGTAGAAGACCCTTTTAATAGCTAATTTGCAGGCAACAGATTTTTTGTTTTACTTGCATTGATCATAGACTTTTGTAATTTTTCAAAAGCTTTTGTTTCTATTTGTCTAATTCTCTCTCTACTAATTTTGTATTTTTTACTTAGCACTTCTAATGTTTCTGGTTCCTCTGAAAGTCTTCTAGCAGTGATAATTTCTTTTTCCCTGTCATTTAAGATTTTCATTGCACTATCTAATAATTCTTTTTTATCATCGTACTCTTGTTTCTGAGAAATAATCAACTCTTGATCTAAGCTATCATCAACTAACCAATCTTGCCATTCATCATTCTCTCCACTTTTAATTGGATCATTAAGAGACTTTTCACGTCCCATCATTCTTCTATTCATGTTTACAACTTCATGAGACTCTACATCTAATCTTTTTGATATTTCATCAACTTGCTCATCTTTTAGATCTCCATCTTGTCCTGGGGCAATTTGATTTTTAAGTTTTTTTAAATTAAAAAAAAGTTTTTTCTGCGCAGTAGTCGTTCCCATTTTAACAAGGCTCCACGATTTTAAAACATATTCTTGAATTGAAGCTTTAATCCACCACATTGCGTAAGTTGCAAGTCTAAATCCTTTTTCCGGATCAAATTTTTTTACGGCTTGCATCAAACCTATATTCCCTTCAGAAATTAATTCATTTACAGGAAGACCATATCCACGATAACCCATTGCAATCTTAGCAACTAATCTTAAATGGCTTGTTACTAATTTATGTGCAGCCTTTAAATTTCCGTTTTCTCTCCAATTTTTTGCTAACATATATTCTTCCTCTGCGTCTAGCATTGGGAATTTTTTTATTTGCGCAAGATAAATAGATAGCCCCCCTATCGAAGGAACGGGTAAATTGCTTATACGGTCTTTTTTAGTCATAAATATTTAATTATATATAAAATTTTTAATTTCAACTGCTTAAATTTTCGAGCAAATTCAATATATTTTTAAAGCTATTTGGCAATTCTGAATTAAAACTTAAACGTTTTTTGGTTAAAGGATGAGTAAATTCCAGTGTCTTTGCATGTAAAGCTTGACCAGATAATCCACTTAATTTATTTAAAAAATCACCATTAATTTTCTTAAACCTAGCATTTTTTTTCCCGTACTGCCTATCTCCGAGCAACGAAGTTCCTTTATATTTTAAATGCACTCTAATCTGATGAGTTCTGCCTGTTTCTAATTTACACTCGATTAAACTAATTTTTGGGATATCCTTTATATTGAAAACTTTCACTGTTTTATAATTTGTAACTGCTTTTTTTCCGTTGATATCACTAACCGTCATCAATTGTCGATTTCTTTTATCTCTTGTTATTAATGTGCTGATTTTACCATTTAAAGGTCTTACCACACCCCAAGAAAGACACATATATTTTCTTTTAATAGTGTGATCACTAAACTGCTTTCCTAAATTTGCATGTGCTAAATTATTTTTAGCGATTACTAGCAAACCGCTAGTGTCCTTATCTATTCTGTGAACTATACCTGGTCTTAAATTTCCATTTATATTCGATAAGTTTTTTTTATATTTAAATAATAAAGCATTTACTAAAGTGTTTTCATAATTTCCAGCTCCCGGGTGAACAACCATGCCTTTTGGTTTATTAATTACCAAAATACTTTTATCTTCAAAAACAATATCTAATTCAATTTTTTTTGGAGTAATATTGTGTTTTTTTTCATCATTGATATTGATTATTATCTCATCTTGATGCCTTACTTTAATTGATGGAGATACATGTATTTTATTGTTAACTTTAACCTGCCTATTTTCTATTAATTTTTTAAGGTACGATCTAGTAAACTGATCAATACAATTAGATAAAAAAAGATCTAATCTTTTTCCATTATATTTTTCATCAACAGATAATTTAATTGTATTATTCATAAATTAATTTAGATTATTCACATTGCGCCGGTAGCTTCAACTGGATAGAGCGCCGGATTTCGGCTCCGGAGGTTATGGGTTCGACTCCTATCCGGCGCACCATATCAAATTATCCAGTTCGATAATTTATCTTTATTTTGAATTATGTATTCTGGATAATCGTTGTTTATACTAATTTTTTTAAGCTCAGTATTACGATTAAATATATCTTTATTTTGAATAATTTTTTCCTCTATTTTTTTCTCATTAACATTTTTACTATTAAATTCTCCATGTGAAAAAGATTTAATTTTTGTAAGAATCTGTTGAGGAGTTTGTAAAAATGAAAAATGCCACCCACCATTAATAATTTGTTGATTATATTTATCTATTCGCCAGAAAGGATACTTTTTGAACTTCAAATTTCTTAAATCCTGCATTGAAGTAATAAATTTTTTTCTAGTTATTTTTGACCCAATCCAATTGCTTTCACTTATATTTTGAAGATTTAATTTATACATGAACATTTTTTGTGAGAAAGCAGCAAACCTTTTTATTAAATTTATATTCTTAATTTTTGTAAAGTCAGGTATTTCATCAGAGTCTGATAGAATTATAAAATCATCTGGTAATGCATTTTTGATCCCTTCCATAAGATGATTTCTTTGATGTTGTTCCACAGGCGATTCACCACCTGTATGATTGTTAAAATCTATTTTTTTTTTGTAATCTGCAACTACAAATTTTATTTTATCTTTAAATTTTTTAAATTTATTAATATCAAAATTAATTTTTTTTATTTTTCCTTGATGAGTTCTTGTAGACTCAGATATGACAAAATAGTCAACATATTTATCTAATATGTTTAATCTAAGATCTACCATCTGATCTTCATTAAAGTATTGAAAACAATCGTATATTGCCATTATGGTTTATTTTTTTGTGAAAGTAGTTAAACCAATTTTTTTTCCATCAATTTTTGAGGAAGAACAGTGCAATCTTGTTCTATCGAAAATTAAAATTGACCCCAGCTCCCACTCATATACTAAATCAATTTCAAGACCTGAAAGATTATCCAGTTTTTCATGTTTTAAATATTTTTCATGATCTTCCTTATTAAAAGTTTTTTTCTCGTACATTTCTATGTGAGCAGAAGATCTAATGTTTTGACCGTATTTAAGATCTTTAATTTTAAGTTCATTTTCATCAATAGTGAAATTAGTAGAACTGCCATAAAATTTATTTTTAAAGATCACAGTACTTCCTTTTGGTGTTAAAGGAATTAAGGTTTGTTTAAATATAATTTCATCTAAATTAAACCCAGCATCAACGTGCAATCCTATAGGATTATAACTTTCTTGAAAAAGGCCTAAAATATCTTCATTATTTTCATCTTTTAAATTATCCATTTTGAAATCTCCAATTTCATTTTTTACTTTTTTATAAAAGAGATTTTCTAATTCTTCATTAAAACTTTTAAGCCATCTTTTTTTAATAACATTTTGTTTTTTATTATGAACAGTTGTTGGTAGCTTTTGATATAGTTCCATAAATTTATCTATTTCGTTTTTACTAAATAAATTTTTTATTACCTGCGGTGAGCCTTCTAATTTTTTTATTTTTTCAATATTTTTGTGCATATTTAATTATTTTATTCACCCATATTTAATAGAGTGCCTCTATTTTTTGCTCCGGCATAAGACAAGTAAAAAATAATTATGCCCATTATAAAATACACAGTAGATATGAGTATAGCTTTAATTATTTGATAATAATTTACAATATCATAAATTAAAATGCTCCTCATTTCTTCAAAAATATGAACTAAAGGCAATAATTTAGCTATGACTTGAAGCCAATAAGGAAGTATTTCAATAGGATAATAAATACATCCTAAAGGAGCTAAAAAGAAAAGGCTTGCCCAGGCAATATTTTCAAAAGAAGGTCCAAATCTAATAAGTCCTGAGGTTACTAAAAGACCCAAAGTAACTCCAAAAATATATAGAGTAATTAATAAAAAAAGAAGAGGGGTTCCTATTTTTAAAATAGAAACACCAAAAAAAGGTATTGCAAGCAACGCTGCTGGAACTAAACCAATCAAAGTTCTAAAAATTGCAGTAAATGTTAAAGCAGCAATTATCTCACTTAGTCGAATAGGAGCAATAAATAAATTTGTGAAGTTTCTACTCCATATTTCTTCCAAAAACATCATATTGTAACTAATACTAGACCTAAAAAGAAAGTCATAAAGTATTGCTGCACTTAAAATAACACCAACTGTATTTTCATAAAAAGTCGAATTTAATGTAAAAAATTTTGATATAAACCCCCAAAGAAAAATTTGAATTGTTGGCCAGTATATTAAGTCTAAAATTCTTGGAAAAGATCCTTTTATTAAATAGATATGTCTTAAACTTAAGGCAAATATTTTATTCAAATTCATTTTTACTCCTAGCAATTTTCAAAAAAGTATCTTCCAAATTTTTTCTACCATGTTTATTTACTAATTCCTCACATGTTCCTTCATCTACAATTTTTCCTTGTTTCATCATTATAATTTTACTACATAATCTTTCTACTTCTTTCATATTATGAGAAGCTAACAACATAGTTAATTCATTTTTGTTTTTATATTTTTCTAAATATTCCCTTACAAAATCTCCAACATCTGGATCTAAACTAGCGGTTGGTTCGTCTAAAAAAAGTAATTTAGGTTTATTAATTAGAGACTTTGCAAGCGAAACTCTATTTTTCTGTCCTGATGATAGCTCTCCTGTATTTTTATCCAAAAATTTATTTAAATTAAGATCCTCAACCAATTCTTCAATTCTCTCAACTTTATTACTAACACCGTATAATCTAGCATAAACTTCAAGATTTTGTCTTACTGTAAGTTTTTTTGGTAACTCAACATAAGGTGAAGCAAAGTTCATTAAACTTAATAGATTAATTCTATTTTCTGAATTAAGTTTAATACCATCTATAAAGATTTCACCATTAGTAGGCGTTATTAAACCAAGCATCATACCAATAGATGTAGTTTTACCACACCCATTTGGACCAAGAAGACCCAAAGTATTATTTTTCTCTATCTCCAAGCTAATGTTATTTACAGCAATAGTAGATTTAAATTTTTTTACAAGATTTTTTACTTCTAATTTCATTTAAGATTTTGATGCACGTTGTATCCTATCATTAATAGCTACACCAGATCCAAGATCAGGAATCTTGCTAATTTGAATTTTTTTATAACCTTTTATTTTTATTAGTCTAAAAATTTTATATAAATTTGAGGCAGCTTCATTTAAATCTTGATTTCTGCTTAAACTATAAAAATTTTTTTTATTTTTATATTTATTTCCTAAATATATAAAAGCACTTTTTCCATCATATTTTTTTTGATTGATTAAAACAGGTATTCCAGGTGAATAATGTTTTT
>Ga0233444_10002435_pt1 | contig 19611 bp, 20 predicted proteins | sample SI_124_October20_6_FD_182792 | JGI IMG/M metagenome (GOLD analysis project Ga0233444, IMG submission 182792) | Seawater microbial communities from Saanich Inlet, British Columbia, Canada - SI_124_October2016_10_MG | ecosystem: Environmental > Aquatic > Marine > Inlet | place: Canada: British... | reverse complement strand
GATATTATCTTGATATAAGCGAATAAAACGCTGTTGTAATGGCCGAAAGGCCGCATCATCAGCTGTAAGACCAAAACCAAGCCCTAATAAGCCAGCACTACCATTACTGGCAACGGGCCGGATAGCAGCATGTGGCAGAGCGGAATGACCTTCTTCTTCTAATAAGCTATTTAAGGCAAAACCCAAATCGGGCGCCGTATCAACTAAAGTGCCATCGAGATCAAATAGCACTGCGCGATAGTCAGCCATGACGTAACCTCATATTCAAAGAGGACGGGTACAATGCATTAAATAGTTGACCTTAATATCATCACTTAGATGAAAGCCTTTGTTAAAGGGGTTATAGGTCAATCCTTTTACATGACTCACTTTTAAGCCTGCGATACGGCACCACTTGGCCATTTCTGATGGCTTAATAAAGCGCTGATAATCATGTGTCCCTTTAGGCAGCATATTCATGACATATTCGGCACCCAGTACCGCTAACAAGTATGCTTTCGGGTGACGGTTCAAAGTTGAGAAGAAAAGTTGACCACCGGGTTTGACTAAATCAGCACAGGCTTGGATAACTGAAACAGGATCAGGTACATGTTCTAGCATTTCCATACATGTCACGACATCATAAGATTCAGGAGATTGTTTAGCCATATCTTCAGCCGTAATATGCTGGTAATCAATAGTGAGGCCGGATTCAAGGGCATGTAGTTTGGCGATATTAAGGGCCATCTCTCCCATATCAATACCCGTTGTGTGGCCACCTGATTTAACGAGGGCTTCTGTGAGAATACCACCACCACAACCAACATCAATTATTTGCTGTGTTTCTAACTCACAATGACTTTCAATAAACGCTAAGCGGTGTGGGTTTAGATCATGAAGCGGCTTAGACTCACCTTCTAAATCCCACCAACTGGATGCAAGTGCATCAAATTTTGCGACTTCTGATGGATCAACGTTCATTTGTTTTGCCTTATTTTATCAGCCCAAACCTGGGCTGTTTCGATAACTTTATGTTGGTTCAGTGTCGTCAACTGCCGATCTTTTAATAATGTTTTTCCTTCAACCCAAACATCAGTCACTTTGTCACGTCCCGTTGCATAAACAAGCTGTGAGATAACATCATAACAAGGCTGGTTTTCGATATTGTTAAGGTCGACTGCAATCAGATCGGCGACTTTACCCACTTCAATGGAACCTATCTTATCATCTAAGCCCAAAGATTTAGCTGCATTAATGGTGGCCATCTCTAACGCGGCATGTGCCGGGATAGCACTAGCGTCATGTGCAACAGCCTTAGCCAATAATGCGGTTTGTTTCATTTCTGCAAACATATCCAAGCCATTATTAGAGGCAGCCCCATCAGTACCAATTGTGATGTTGACATTGTGCTGTGCCAATTTAACGATAGGGGAAAAACCACTGGCGAGTTTTAAATTAGATGTTGGACAGTGAGCGATGTGGACCCCAGCTTCAGCACACCAATTGATTTCTTCATCAGTTAACTGTGTCATGTGAACAGCAGTAAGGCGAGGAGATAATAGGCCTAAATCCTTTAATCGTTCTAACGGTCGGACGCCATATTGTTCGACACTTTGTGTGATTTCGCCCGCGGTCTCGTGAATATGCATATGAATAGGAACATCGAGTTCTTCAGCATTGGTAATAATTGATGTCATGCTGTCATCTGAGACCGTATAAGGTGCGTGTGGGGCATAAGACGTCGTTACCCGTGTATGACGGCTATAGCGATCATGCAGCTGTTCACCTTTACGTAGATATTCAGCTGGATTCTCTGCCCAAGCACTTGGAAACTCAATAACGACCATGCCTAAATTTGCACGAATACCACTTTGGTCTACGATTCGGGCAGTGGCATCGGGGAAAAAATACATATCGTTAAAACAGGTTGTACCACCTCGGATCATTTCAGCAATGGCGAGTTCAGAGCCAGCTTCAACAAAACCATCACTCATCCATTTTGCCTCAGTAGGCCAAATATGATCATTAAGCCAAGTCATCAGAGGTAAATCATCAGCCATGCCTCGCAGTAGTGACATAGCTGCGTGGGTATGGTTATTGATGAGGCCGGGAGCAATACAGCGGTCATCAAAATGTTGTTCAACAGTCGCGGTGTAGCGCTTTTTTACAGCATCTTGAGGTAAAACAGCCAAAATATGGCCTTGATGAATGACAATACAATGCTGTGTCAGCACCGTATTGTGTGGTAGCACGGGGACGACCCAACGGGCATAAAGAATAAGATCAACAGTTTCCATAGGCCATGATTATACCGTCATCGACAATAGAACACAGCGGGGAGTATCAGAAAGAGGCAAGACGCTGTTAAGGGATAAAAATATTGATTGAACAATGTTATCCTAACGTTGTCTTATAACAGTGACAATTGACCTGAAAACAGTACAGAATTAAGGAGCTAAGATGAGCCAAACAGTATTAGTCACCGGCAGTAATCGGGGCATTGGGCTAGAGTTATGCCGACAGTTGAAACAACGTGGTGAACATGTGATTGCGACTTGTCGCAAAGCGTCGGCGGGACTGAAAGAGCTAGATGTCGAAATCATAGAAGATGTTGAAGTCAGTGAGCCAGCTAGTCTTGCTGCGTTAGTTGATAAATTAAACGGGCGGCGAATTGATTGGTTGATTAACAATGCAGGTATTGCCGGTGGCTTAGGGCTGAGCGATATTGATGTCAATGCTATTGAAAGTTTTAAGCGGATGTATGAGGTCAATAGCCTTGGCCCACTATTAACGACGCAAAGCCTATTAGGTAATTTAGGTGAAGGTTCTAAAGTTGGGATTATTACCAGTCGTATGGGCTCAGTTGCCGATAATGATTCAGGTGGAAGTTATGCTTACCGGATGTCGAAATCAGCCGTCAACGCAGCTGGAAAGTCATTATCAATTGACCTAAAGCCACAAGGTATCGCTGTGGGCATCTTACATCCAGGTTATGTTCGCACCGATATGACTGGCCATAATGGCTTAATGGATACTGATGAGTCAGCATCAGGTTTATTAGCACGAATGGATGAGTTGAACTTAAAAAATACCGGTTCATTCTGGCATAGCAATGGTGATTTATTACCTTGGTAACTTACCCTGGGCTGACTGAAGAGCAGCAAAGCTTATTACCAAAACTCAAACGGGCAGCCATTTCGCTGCCTGTTTTATTTGAAGATAGTACTCATCAATTATGGCAGTGTGAAACCCATAGTGGACCAATGATATTCAAAGTCTGTCAGCACAAGCAGATTGAAGAATCTGTTTTTTGGCAAGGTATGAACCACCTTTTTAACGCTGATTTCCCGACAAGCTTGCAGCATATAGAAGCGATTTATCAGCAAATAGCGACAACGGGTGAGCTAACCATACCTAATTACATAGCATCAAAATCAAGCCATTTTGTCTTAGCTTCATGGCTAGAAGGAACAATGCTCGAGGCATCTCAGGTCAATGATACGATGGTCAACCAATTAGCGAATCATTTGGGAAAGCTTCATAACCAAACTCAAACAACGTGGGGGCCATTCCACCAAGCGACCTTACCCGCAAAAGCCTGGCCAAACCGCTTATGTGAGACCATACAATTATTGGCTAAAAATAAGGTGCCTAGTCTGGTTTCACAACAATTACTAAACGAAGCCATAGAACAAGCTAAAAAAGTGAACCCCCCATATTTTTCCCCTATCATGCCAGATCTAAGATGGGATCAATTTTTACAACAAAATAATCAGTTATCAGCCCTAGTGGATCTCGATGCTGTTGTGTTTGGGCCACCAGAAATAGAGCTTATTTTGTTAGAGTATCTATTGACCGAACAGCAAGCAGATAACTTTAAGAAGGTATATCAACAGCATAAAATGATGCCAGATCTCAGTCAGGTAAGGATCTGTTATCGCTTATTATTGTTCTTGATGAATGTGCTAGGGGAGAGATCACAAGCAACATGGTTTGAGGTCTCACCTAAGTTTTAAAGTGTCGGTTTTTGCTCTTTATAATAGCGTTTCATCCAGTTGATATAACCGAGAAAAGCGAGAACAAGGTATACGCTAAACATCGCAATGGTTGCGTAATAACCCGTTTGGTAATACAACTGAATAGCCGCCACATCAATGACAATCCAATACAACCAATTTTGTAGGACTTTACGAGCCATAAGCACCGTATTGAGAACCGAAAAGACCGTCACACCAGCATCAAGATAAGGGCTTTGCGATGCATCAATACTGATGAGATATTTGGCGGTTAAAAAGGTCAGTAAACTACCCGTAATTAAAAAGGCAAATTGTTGAAGCCAAGTCAGTTTACTAATCGCGATAACTTCTTCGGTTTTGCCTTGCTTTTTCCAAAGTTGATAGCCGTAAATAGCCATCGCCATATAGTAAAAGTTGAGCAAAGCTTGCATGGGTAACTGATCTTGCCAAAATAAAATGGTATAAATCAGTGTGCTGACAAAGGCCAGAGGCCAACACCATTGTGATTCTTTCGCAGCAAAAACAACATAACCAATACCCAATAGAGAGGCAAAAACTTCCCAAGCTGATAAGGCTAAGAGCCCATCAGTAACGGCATTAATTAGTGAGTTATCTATCATACATCCACAACGCCAGCACGATCAGTACCGATAAATTTCATGGCAAAAACACTATGAGGGAGTTGTTCGAAAACAGTTTCCATTTCACTATCGATGACATCCATAACATCGCGGTATTCACCAAAGACCTGTGTACTTAAACTATTGCGCTTTACAACTAACTTGGCATTAGTTTCAAGTTGAGCGATAAAAGCTAAAATGGGTTCGACATAATCTTCAGTTAAGGGATACAGGCTAATATCAACAGAAATTCTCATATTTTTCTCTTTGTTAAAGTAAAAGAGCGTCAAGAATGACGCTCTTTATTTTTGCTAGTAATCCCAAGCCAAGCTTAAACCGACAACGTGAGGGTCACCCAATTGGATATAATTTTCGCCAACATAACCTTTGGCAGGGTTGTTGCCAAAAAAGAAGCCACGTGTCGCATACTCTTTATCAAATAAGTTGCGGCCCCATAAGGTCATTGTCCAATCACCAGTACGATATTCTAAACTAGCATTGGTTAAAGCATAAGAGTTTGACTCCGCATTATGACTATTAGAGAAATAGAACTCATCCTTCCCTTCCACATTGGCATTAAATGTTAAGGATGGTGATATAGCAACTTCAGTCCCGACAGTGAAGGTATACGCAGGAGCGTGCGCCATACGGCGATCTTCAATGCCGACTAATCTTGGGTTTTCATAGCTATCGAATGAAGCATGTAATAAACCGACTGCAGTAAACAAACGGATATCATCTGTCGCAGACCAATCTATTTCAGCTTCTAAACCGTAGTTATTACCTTTTGCAGCATTCGTAACAGAATCTTCAAAAGCCCCGATTCCAACGGGAACAGAACTTTTTACTTGTGCATCACGACGACTAGAATAGAAGATGCTGATACTTGTCATTAAGTCACCTTCTAACCAAAGCGACTTCACCCCAGTTTCTAGTGTCCACATATACTCAGTATCAAACTCAAGTTCAGAAGCGGGTAAAGCATCATTATTATTTATCCCGCCCGACTTATAGCCTCTAGACAAAGAGGTGTATAGCAAGTGGTCATCATTGATTTGAAAATTGAGCCCTAACTTACCACCAAATAAAACTTCGTTGGTGTCTATGTCAATACCATTGGAGTCTTTATAATCTGCCTCAAAGTGCTCAATACGTAAACCAGTAATTAATGTTAATTTTTGACTCAGCTTTGTATCTAATTGTGCAAATAATGAAATATTTTCAGTCTCATATTCATTAATCAGATCACCAAAATCAGACGACAGATCCAAGTCTTCATTTTGCATAAGGAAGTTGACCCCGATGACCCACTCCGAAAGTCCAGAAAATAAGCGCCCATCTTCATTCGATAAGGCTTTTAATTCAAAGCCATAATTTTCACGACCACGTTTAAATTCTTCTGTTGCGCTGTAAGGAAATAGCCCGGCTGCAAACTGACCGACAAATCCCCAGTCAGCATCATAGCTATAAACAATATCTGATTTTGAGTAGCTAGTGGCTGTTTGGATTTGAACAGCGCTACTTGCACGCCAATCTGTTTTTAGTGCAATGGCATTGGTATGTTGGGTATCTTGACCAGGCTCGTCAGAAAGGCTGTTGCGGCTATTATCTAATGTAAAAGCATCATAGCCATTATCGATATTAAGGTGAAGTAGGTTTAAGTCAACAGTGAGATCATTATTGATTAACCACTTTAATTGGCCCCTAGCCGTCAACTCATCTCTATCTTGCGTATTGCTACGATTTAAGAAATCATTATCCATATAACCATCTGAACGGTGGCTATGAATAGATAGACGACCTAAAAGGGTATCTTCAATAACGGGTCCGCCAATAGCAAGCCCTAAACTACGAGTGCCATATTCAACGATGCCTGTTTCAAAATGAATATCTAACTCATCTGTTGGTTGCTTACTCTGAAGGTTAATGACACCAGCTAAAGCATTGGTACCAAAACGTGTCCCTTGTGGACCGCGTAATACTTCCACTTGTTCAATATCAAATAAGGTCGCTGCGCCACCAGTACGACTAAAATCGATACCATCAATAATTAACCCAACAGAAGGGTTTAAAGGAGATGAAAATTGACTACGTTCACCAATCCCCCTTATTTGGAAAAATTGGCCGCGAGAAGCACCGGCAGAAATATTGACATTCGGGGCTAAATTTAAGATATCTTCAACATGCTGTGCACCACGAGACTCGATAACATCACTATTAATAGTGGTTAAACTGACCGGTGTTTCAAGCGCAATAGCTGGGCGAAAATCAGCACTGACTACCATAGCGGGTAGATCATGCTCGCTTGTTTTAGCAAAGGCATTAGCCGATAAAAGTACTGCGATGGAAAGAGATAAGGTGTTGAGCTTCATTGTTATCCTTTTTTAATATAAAAAAGGACAGGGAGGCGGCGCTAGAACATAACTAAAGGGCAGCGCTATCTCAGCCTGTCCCTACGCCAGTATTAACTGGATCAGGTTCATAGGGTTTATTCTGATAGTCAGAAAGTCTCAGGCCTTTTGGCCACCCCTAGGCTTTGTTTTGTACTAGATTGTAAGCTACAAAACGAACGCAGAATTATACGGGTAAAGTAGGTTTAAAACAATGGTAATAAAATGTCGGCTTGCTTTAAGTCGCTGTTTTGACGAGTGCTTTAATCGCGTCAGTGGTGTGGGAAAAAACGCGTCCTTTTGAAAGATGATCCTCAATATGCATCTGGGAGAGCTTGTCCATTACAGGGCCTTTAACTTCAGAAAGGTTGAGCGTTAAGCGTCTATTTTCGAGTCCTTTAACAAAGCTATCAATCGCTTCAAAAGCCGTTGTATCAATATAACTGACAGAAGAGCATTTAAGTACAATATGCTCTAATTCAGGCCTTTTTTCAGCTTGTTCGCTAATAAATTCGGTAATATAGGCAATATTGGCAAAAGTAATATTTTCATCAATTCGAATTAACAGCAGTTCGGGCCAAGTGATTACGCCGTGACGTTCAATATTTCTAAACTGTTCGGTGCCCTCAACCTGACCTACAACAGCAATATGTGGCAAACTTGTTCGGCGTAGGAAAATAATAATTGTCACGATAACGCCGAGTGCAATTCCTTCTTCAATCCCCAATATGAGTACAGCTAAAAGCGTAATAAACTGAGTTACTGCATCAGAGCCGTCATGCTGGAAAGTATCAACAATTTCACGAATTTTAATCAGCGGGATAATCGCGATAAGAATAATCGCAGCTAAAGTGGCTTTTGGAATATGGGTAAATTGTTCAGTAAAAGACACCAAGGCAATCGCAAGCAATACCACGGCAATAATCATGGCTAATTGAGTACGTGCACCAGCAGAAAAATTCACCATTGTACGGCTAAAGCCACCGGCAACCGACATACCACCAGAGAATGCTGTTGCAATATTTGCTGTCCCTAAAGCAATCAGTTCTTGGTTAGTATTGATTTTCTCATTACGCAAATTGGCGGTGACCAAGGCAATCGCGACACTTTCTACATAAGCAATCAGACTGATAAAAATGGCGCTGGGTAATAAAGCAATCCAGTGATCTAGACCACTGAATACAAAGCCAAAACCAAAGTCAGGTAAGCCATTCGGTATCTGGCCGACGATAGCGACTTGCTGGTGGTCATAAAGGTGGAAGGCACTCACAAAGGTGGTCGTGATAATAACCGCCAATAACGGCGCTGTCTTACTAATACCCGTAGCCCATTTCTCGCGCACAGAGAGCGATTTAAGCCAGCGGGTCAGAGGTTTAGCCATGACCAATAAGAGGACCACACTAAACAAGCCTATGGCCGAGCTATAAGGGTTAATTGATTGGGACTGACAAAGGAGGTCATAGCCACAATCATTTTTAGCTATACCAAATAAATGGGGTAACTGGCTAAAGATAATGAGAATAGAAGCACCGCTAGTAAATCCAGCCAAAACGGGATGACTAATAAATTTAACTAAGCCACCCATTCGAAAAAGGGACATTAGCAATAAAATAACGCCGCCTTCAGCAGCTAAGATAATGGCATGCTGCGTGGCCGATCCATATTGGGCTAATTCAGGGGCTGCCAAGGCACTGGCTATCATAATTGCGGCGATAGAAACGGGCCCAACCGATAAGGTCCGGCTAGTACCTAAAAAGGCATAAATTAAAGGAGGTAAAATACTGGCGTAAAGGCCAACTTGAGCAGGAAGTCCAGCCAACATCGCATAGGCGATGCCTTGTGGGACAAATAGAATGGCAGTGATAATGCCAGCAAATATATCGCTATTAAACTTATCTTGGTTATAACGTTTCAACCAGTCAAGAATGGGAATAAATTTAGCGACCCCACTTCGTGAGCTTTTTCCTGACATAGGTGATTAAGTATCTTTATCGACAAGTTTTTCGGCATAAGTTGCTTTATGCGGAATATCAAAATCATACCCTTTAATCATTACCTGCCAATATAACCATGGAAAGCCAATAAGCTTTCCAATCCACCATAAACGGCTATTACTTCGAGGGTCTAAGAATGGGAATGAAGGTGTCACTTTGCCACCATATGAAAATTCCGCGAGCATAACAGTGCCCTTAGAAGTAGTAAGAGGGCAAGAGCCATAACCATCATAGTCTTCAACGACAGTTTGATGTTTGAGTAACTTCAATATGTTTTTCACCACGACAGGCACCTGTTTACGTACCGCAGCGGCAGTCTTAGCATTTGGCGTTGCTGCTGCATCGCCCAAGCCGAAGATGTTATCAAATTGATTATGTTGCAAGGTGAAATGGTTGACATCAATCCAACCAGATTCATTTGCCAGTGGACTCTTTTTAATGAAGTCCGGTGCACTTTGCGGCGGTGTGACATGGAGCATATCGAAATCTTCAACACGTTTGGATTTATTACCTTCAGCATCCATCACTGATTTCAAAAGTAGCCTGTTTTGTTTCACCATTAACAGCCACTAAATTAGCCCCAAAATTAGTTTTTATACCATAGTCTTGAACAACTTTAGATAAAGCTTTTGCGAAGAATGGGATGCCAAACATAGCTGGACCGGCATTAAAAAACTGAACATCAACCTGTTCGCTAGTGCCTTGTTGACGAAAACGGTCAGCCGCCAAGTACATGATTTTTTGTGGCGCACCCGCACATTTAATGGGCATTGAGGGTTGTGTAAACAGGGCGCGACCAGAACTTAAGTTCTGCAATATTTCCCAGGTATATTCAACGTGGTCAACAGAGTAATTGCAGCAGACGCCATTCTTACCTAGCCTATCAGAAAGCCCTTCAATTTTATCAAAATCAATTTGGAGGCCGGGACAGACGACAAGGTAGTCATAGTCTAAAATTTGTCCTGATTGTAAAGTGATTTGATTCTGATCTGGTTGAAATGAAACAGCATATTCTTTAACCCACTTTATGGATGAATGAATTAAATCAACCTGATTTCTCGTCGCTTGTTTCAGAGTATATGCACCACCGCCCACAATAGTGAAACCAGGTTGGTAGTAATGTTTTTCAGAAGGCTCAACAAGCGTAATGTCGAGTGCTTTATTTTTACGACGCAAATTGTTCGCAACAGAGACACCAGCTGCACCGCCACCGACGATTAAAATTGAAGTCTGTTGTTCTGCCATAGCGATTCTCGATAGTGAATGATGAAAAAGAACTAAGTGTCGATGTCTTACAAAATGACAGCATAGGCTCCTCCTATGCTGTCATCTTTAAATAAAGTAGGGCTTATACGCCATATTTAAGCTGATTGTATCAGCACACCACAATCACGGTTGGCTGGAACTGCAATATCAATTAATTTTGGGTAAGGTAGATTGAGATTATCCATAATCTCAATAAACTCTTCTTTTGTCTTATTGGCTAAACGTGGGTTACCAAGACGTTCCTGTGCAATATTGCTGACAAACTGACCCTTATAATCATGGCCTGGATAGACCAGCGTATCATCAGATAAGGTAAATAAGCGTTGTGTAATACTGTCATATTGTTGGCCAGCATCACCGCCTTGAAAATCAGTGCGGCCACAGCCACCAATAAGTAGCGTGTCACCAGTGAAAATTCGATCACGCCATAAAAAGCAAACACTACCAGCAGTGTGGCCGGGTGTGCTAAGTGTTCTTATAGACTCAAACTCTGAAATCTCAAAGACATCACCACCTTCAATATGGATATCAGGGTTGTTAGCACCACATAAGGCACTAACACCCGATTGGCAGCCTAACTCTTTTTTCAATAGGCCACTAGCCGTAACATGATCGGCATGCACATGCGTATCTAAGGCATATTTTAATGTCAAATTATGCTCTTTTAACAAGGCAATATAGTCATCAATATCGGTGTTAACGGGATCAATTAATACCGCATTATTCGTTTTCATACATGCAATCAAATAGGTGTATGTACAGCTTTCCTCATGAAAGAGTTGTTTAAATAGCATAGTGGAACATTCCTAAATAACTAAAATCTTGTTTACCTATATACGATAACGATTAATGGTCGTAATTTGTATCACCAACAGGGGTTGCAAAGGCATCAGAAATAATTTCTTCGATGTTGTCACCCGTCAATGTTTTCAAAAAGGCAATCAGGTCACTAGATTCTTCTTCGGTTAACCCTAATGGTTTAATGATTGGCGATTGGGTAACATTTGGGAAGTTACTTTCATTTTTAGGAAAACCACCTTGGTTGTAATAAGCAATCACACTTTCTAAATCAGGCATTGAACCGTCATGCATATAAGGTGCAGTCAAAGCAATGTTTCGTAATGACGATGTACGGTATTTCCAACGGTCATCAGGATCTTGTGTAACCTCGTAATAACCAACATCGCCTATTTTGGTGGTATAAGCATTTTTCATTGACGTTTTCACATCAATAAAGACACCTGGTGCAATTAACATCCGCTCTGTCTCAGGCTCTTTACCCATGGCAATCTGGAAACCGAGGCCAGTGTTATGAAGCCCATTGTCTGTGAATAGAGCCGTCTTTTCACCAACAGAATGACAAGCAATACAATTAGCTTTGCCAGAGAATACGTTGAAACCACGTATTGCTTCATCAGAAATGGCATCTTCTTCTTTAGCGAAATACCAACGGTCAAAAGCAGAGTTTCCTGAGACCAAAACACGTTCATAACTAGCAATAGCTTGTGCGATCGTCATGATATCAGCATCTTTACCATCAAAGGCTGCTTCAAACAACCCATCGTAATCCGGCATGCCTTGGACTTTCTCAATAACTTGCCCAATAGACCTCATAGCCATTTTGTTGTGACCAACTAATGGGCTCCAAACGTGGTTTTCCAATGACGTTTCGCGACCATCTAAAAATAACTTAGTTAAATAAGCCGTGTTGTACAAAGTAGGCGCATTACGTCGATTAGTGCGGCCTTCATACCCAACCGATTTTTCTAGTTCATTGCTGGTGTAGCCTTGTTCAGCGATATGACACATAGCACATGAGAAGGTATCGTTTAAGGATAAACGACGGTCAAAAAACAGCTTTTTACCAAGCTCTATTTTTTCAACAGTGATTGGGTTGTTGGCTGGAACTGGAATCTTAGGTAGGCCCAGTGGTGGCGTATCAATGACACGAATCAGATCTGATGTCTCGCCCACGCGAGCTGAGATAGCACGCGAGTTAGATTGATATCCTTCAGAATTTAAACCCTTTTTGCTGTCACTGGAGCCAGAGAGAATAGCTGCATTATCAGGCCTGAACTCATTGTATGTCACACCTTCTTCAGGTTCCATGAGGCCATCTTCAATCATCAATGTTTTTACGTCATTGAGTAAGATATCAGGGTGTAAGAATGACACACTGTAAATATTGCGAATTTTGAATTCAGGATCAATCAAGTAAACGCGTAAAATATGCGAAAAATTCTCTGATTGCGTACCATCTTCATTGACTTGGTTTTGAATTGTTTGATCATAGTCATCAAGAATTGGCATTAGGCTCTCGACCGATTCTGCGGTGAGGTAGGTAAGCGGGAGTTCATCTTTTTTCATTGCAGACATATCATGACCTTCATGGCCTGCCATATCATGCATACTATGATCTTCACCGAGAAGGGCTTTGAGTACCTCTGGCGTATCATTCTCAGGGTCAAAGCTCATACTGATTAACTGAACATTGTCAGCGACGACAGGTATCTTTGCACCATCATTTTGAATACGATTAAAAACTAAATGAGAGAGTGGGCAACCGTTAACATCTGGGCAGCTAAGATAAATAAAGCTAAGGAAAGTGTATTTACCTTCGAACAAGTCGTGATAGTTGACATATTCGCCATCTGCATTAAGTACTTTGGCATCCTTAGCCTCACCAAAAGCAGGCAACCTATAACTTCCAGGAGCGGGCGGCGTATATTTTAGTGCACCATAACCTGGTGCGAGTAGTTCAACTTGTTGTGGTCTTTCTGCAGCCGGAATTTCTTTGTCTGTTTCAGCAAAGCTATAACTGGTAAAGAGGCCAAAGGATAAAAGGAAAGCTACCTTTAAACCAGAATATCTCATTTTCAAACTCCTCAAATCTTACTAGATGTTGGCAATTAATATAATCAACTATTTTAACACTTTTTAATTATACCATTTGGTCCTGTTTAAATCACATACTCATAATGACAACAAGAATTACTGTTTCATTCCATACTGACTGAAAATATTACTCGAATATTAGAATTAAAAAATGATTGTATTAAATTAAATCAGAAATTAAGAGCCGAAGGTGTCATCAAAAACTACTTTTCAGAGCAAATAAAAGTGAGCGATATTTGGCGTTTCAACTAGGAGTGAGTGCAACCAAAGCCATGGGGTTGCACTCACGGTGAGCTTTTGAAGATCGGCAGACTCAATGTGTTAGAGACAAGTTGAGAGGCACCGCTTCATTTTGCCATGGCTCAAAATAGTGCAATAAGAAAGATAAGGATTGCGTTTTGGAGGAGGTAAACAACAATCAATATATAATTATTGAATATCAATATAACAAAAAAGTATAATAAAGTGTAGCTGTAGAGTGAATTTTTTATGTATCAAACTATAGACACAATAGTTCTGAGTTAAATTTAGGATGAAAGCAAAGATTTTGGACCTACACGAGACGACCAACTTTATCTCCTATTCGCTATGTTAGGAGGTAAGACTTTTTGATGGAAAAGAGCTAGAACTCACTCAGATAAAACGAGAATATACGATTAGTAGGGAAAGCTATTTTGGTGACTTGATTGTTTTATTAGGATGATGAGGTTGTCGACTATCAATGACCTTACGTGTTAAATGTGGTGCGAAGCACTCGATGAAAGCGTAGCTATAGGCACGTAAATAACTATCAGAGCGGTAGCCGAGCAAAGTTGTACTAGGGTGAAAAAGGTGGCTGGCATCAATAGCTTGTAATGGTAAATCTTTGATTGGGTTGAACGCCATTGAAGCAATAATACCAATGCCTAACCCCATTTCGACGTAAGTTTTAATGACATCGGCATCAGTGGCAGTAAAGACAATATTCGGCGTTAAACTCTTTTCTATAAATGCTCTGTCCTGCATGGCACGCCCAGTAATATCTTTCATGTAGGTCACAATGGGATATTCGGCAACCTGTTCTAATGTGATTTCTTTTTCAAATAGCAAGGGATGATTAGCAGGAACAATAATAGAACGATTCCAGTTATAACAAGGCAAAACAGAAAGGTGCTTAGATTTTGCAATCGCCTCTGTTGCAATCACGATATCGAGTTCCCCAACCTCAGTCATTTTTGTGATTTCACTCGGGGTGCCCTGCACCATTCGAAGGTGAATGTTCGGAAAGAGTTGAGTAAAAGCTTTTATAGCAGGAGCAAGTGCGTAGCGTGCTTGTGTATGCGTCGTCCCGATAGAAAGGGTTCCGGAGTGGTCATCACGACTGTCTTCAGCCAGTTTATGAATATTGTCAACGTCGAGTAAGACCCTGTCTGCCAATGCCAAGACGGACTGACCAAATGGCGTCAAGTTGAGCAACCTTTTACCGTGGCGTTCAAAAATTTTTAATCCAAGTTCTTCTTCAAGTAATTGAACTTGATTGCTAACCCCAGGTTGAGAGGTGTTGATGGCTTTAGCAGCAGCGGACACGCTAAAATTGTGTCGGGCGATTTCTTGGACATAAAGAAGTTGGCGAATCTGCATTATCAGTAAGGCTCTTTCATCAAAAAAATAGGCGCTATATAAGAAATAATTATAAAGTATTAACTATACAGATGAAGTTAGTATAAATACTAGTTTTGGGAAAGTGACTGAAGAAAGAATCTGACTGTCAGACCCTTAAAATTAGGGAGTAATTAAACAACAATAGGAATGAAAGCCGCTTTCCAGCATGCTAGTTTTTGCTCAAAAGACTGAGACGCATGAGCAGGGCTGGTGGAGGGGAGGCGTTGTAAGGTGAATGAGGAACGCTGAACTTCAGTCAACAGAGGCAAGGCTTGTCGAAAAACAGCTTCAGCTTTAGCACCATTGAAATAAATAGCTGAAATACTGCTGTACTGTTGAAAAAGTGCCTTAAAGTCATTGAGAACCATGGTGGCATTATCAATATTAGTGTCTAAGCTACCTGGGCGATGGCAGGCTCGTAGCACGTCCCAAACAGCGACACCTGATTGTGTCAATAAATCGCAGCGATCTTCATATGTTAGGTTGACATCGAAATTAAACAAAGAAGCCATAATAGGCCAAAATGTGTTGCGAGGGTGTGCATAGTACTGTTGTTTAGCTAATGATTGGACTCCAGGCATTGAGCCTAAAATTAAAGCGCGGGGTGCGCCTTCAATTATGGGTGGGAATCCCGCATCTATCGTTAATACCTTGTCAGTCATTATCACTGATAACGCTTGCCTTGATAGTCGATCCAACCGCCCACGTGTCGACCACTAGGATCATGATGGGTCCAATGTAAAACACCCCCTTTTCGATTCCATTCATATTCTCCATAGAGTCTTATTCTATCGTCTTGTCGTAGGTGTTTAATCCGTGGGGCGAGATCAATATTATGTGCAATGAGGAGTGTTAATCCGCTATCCGTTTTCACAATAAATTTCTGATGGCGAGTTCCCTCGTCATCATCAGGTAATAACTTAATGACAGATCCATTCACTTCAACTTGGACATCGCTACGTTGTTGATCATAAGCTGCTTCGACTGAAAAAGGTATCGGGTTCTGTGCCGCTTTTTCTGGGTCAAAATGGCCCGCAGCATAGCCAACGACGATAAAAGCAATCAGCAATAAAAAACGTTGTTGTTGTCGAGAAGATTTAAACATAGGTCACCTGACGAATTTTTTGATAACGCTCACTCGCTTTTTCTACATCAATGAGTAAGGAATAGTGAATTAGTGCTAAGTACGTCACTAAATCTATTTTCCATCATACGAGCTAGAGTAATATAATCAAACAAACCATTTTTGTCCCGATATCTTGGTACAAAAAAGGAAATATATTTAAGTTGGGGAAAGTAGATGGCTGTTTATGCCATAGGTGATATTCAAGGCTGTTTTGACGAACTGCAGAAAATGCTGGAATTGGTAGAATTTGATCCAAGTAAAGATCAAGTTTGGCTTGCTGGCGACTTGGTAAACCGTGGACCCAAGTCAGCAGAAGTACTTCGTTTTGCAAAAGACCTTGGCCCGCGCGCGGTTAAAGTAGTGCTGGGTAATCACGACCTTCATTTATTAGCAAATGCCTGTGGTGTGACCAAGCATCATCACCATCTCGATACAATGGAATCTGTTTTACAAGCACCAGATCGAGATGAATTAATTGATTGGTTAAGGCATCAGCCATTATTACATCATGATGCACGGCTCGGTTTTACGATGGTGCATGCGGGCTTGCCATCAGATTGGACAATTAGCAAAGCCAAAAAGCGTGCAAGAGAAGTCGAGGCAGTTTTACAAAGTGATGATTGGCCAAGATTTTTTCAGCATATGTACGGTAATGAACCTGAGCGTTGGTCAAAAAATTTAGCAGGTTGGGATCGCTTACGCTATATCACTAATTGCTTTACTCGCCTGCGCTATTGTCACAACGATGGGCGGTTAGCGCTTAAGTTTAAAGGCAAACCAAGTGATAGCCCTCAAGGGCAAACGACGTGGTTTGAGATGCCAAACCGAAAAACGCGAACAGAGCGGGTTGTCTTTGGCCATTGGTCAACTTTGGGAACGGGACAATATGGGCAGGTATTTTCTTTAGACAGCGGCGTTGTCTGGGGTGAGAAATTAACTGCATTGAGAGTCGACAAGCAGCCTTACGAATGGTTTGTCGTCGATGCCGATGACAATGACGTGAGATCTAAGTTAAAAGTAAGTTAGATTGTTTCTCGTGAGAGTTGACACCATCAGGCAAAAAACTGCTAAAAACAGTACAATAGCTCTTTTTAATACTGTGGATAGTGTAAACCATGAGCAATATCACGACTTTTTCTGGTGATTTTTCAGCTAAAGATATGCGTGTAGGCATTGTTGCCGGCCGTTTTAATGACTTCATCGTTGAAAACCTAATCTCTGGCGCGATTGATACGCTTGTTCGTCATGGCGCCAGCGAAAAAGACATAGAGCTTGCGCGCGTTCCAGGCGCAGTAGAAATTCCATTAGCAGTTCAACGAATGGGAAAAACGGGTAAATATGACGCCATCATTGCACTCGGTGCAGTCATTCGTGGCGGTACACCGCATTTTGATTTTGTCGCAGGCGAATGTTCGAAAGGGCTAGGCCAATTAACACTACAGCTCGATATCCCTATTTCTTTCGGTGTCTTAACAGTTGATACTATTGAGCAAGCTATTGAGCGAGCAGGCACCAAAGCGGGTAATAAAGGCGCTGAAGCCGCAATGGGCACCATTGAAATGGTCAACGTCCTTCGCCAAATAGAGAGCGCAAAATAAATGTCAGCAGCTTTACCCCGTTCGCACGCCCGCCGTGCTGCTGTACAAGCCCTGTATCATGCTTTAGTTAACGAACAAGTTGCTATCTCTAAAGATGCGCTTGCGTTCGTCTCTGCTGAAAACTCAGAAAAAATGGACCAAAAATACTTTATGTCTTTGGTCGAAGGAGTTTCAAAAGAAATAGAGCAACTTGATGTTGAACTCGCTTTTGCCGTTGACCGCTCTTTAGCGGCTGTTGATCCAGTCGAGAGTTCCGTTTTACGTTTAGCGGTTTATGAGTTCATTCATCGCCCAGAGATCCCTTACCGTGTCGTGTTAAATGAAGCGGTCGAGTTAGCCAAAGCATTTGGTGGTGAAAAAGGGCATAAATACGTTAACGGGGTTTTAGATAAGATGGGTTCTAAGCTTCGCGCTGTCGAATATAAAGCCGCAAAAGCACAAAAAAAGAAAAAATAGCCTCAGCCAATACGAAATGTCCGGATTATCCGAATTTTCCCTGATTAAACAGTATTTTGAAAAGTATACCGTCGCACGAGATGATGTATTGCTTGGTATTGGTGATGATTGTGCAATTGTACAAAACAAAACCGATCAGCAGATTGCCATTTCAGTCGATACATTAGTAGAAGGTATTCACTTTTCACCCGACGCGGATCCAGAAAGCCTAGGCCATAAAAGTCTTGCCGTCAGTTTAAGTGATTTAGCGGCGATGGGAGCCACGCCCGCTTGGTTTACATTAGCATTAACACTACCTGCCGTTGATCTAATATGGCTGGCGGCGTTTGCTAAAGGTTTAGCCAATTTAGCAACACAACATAAGATTGCATTAATTGGTGGGGACACAACACGTGGACCATTGAGTATTACAGTGCAAGTCCACGGCTTTGTAGATGCAAAGCAAGCATTACGGCGTGACGGAGCGAAAGAAGGCGATAATATCTATGTTTCAGGCACCCTGGGCGATGCGGGGGCAGGATTGAAATTAAAACAATCTCAACTAAACAATATCTCGGGTACGGGTACAGACTTAATGTTTCTGCAACAACGCCTAGATAAGCCAACTCCTCGAGTTGAGCTAGGGCAACAGTTGTTGGATATAGCCCATTCTGCCATCGACATCTCAGATGGGTTAGTAGCGGACCTAAACCATATTTTAGAAAAAAGTAATTTGGGAGCCCAGATTAACCTAGAGGCATTACCCATTTCAAATGAGTTATTAAGTATTACAGGTAGGGAGCAGGCCGAAATATTGGCTCTTTATTCGGGGGATGATTACGAACTGTGTTTTACTGTAAGGCCTGAAAAAGAAAACCAACTTTTAAAAAATATAAAAGAAAACTACACCAAAATCGGGATGATTACAGGCGGGGATAAGACCATTTTTACTAAGTCTGGACAAAAGATTGAGTTAACAGGAGCAGGCTATGAACACTTCTCAACCGAAGGTTAATTTTAGTGAATTGATAAAAAGACCTGTCTGTTTTCTAGGTCTCGGTTTTGGTTCTGGTTTAGCTCCAAAAGCACCAGGTACATTTGGCACAATAGCGGCGATCCCTATTTATCTATTGGTACAAAACCTATCTTTAATGCTCTATATCATCTTAACCGTGATCGCATTTATCGTCGGTATTCGGATCTGTCAGCAATCAGCAGATTGGCTACAAAAAGAAGACCCTTCTGCCGTAGTATGGGATGAAATAGTCGGCTATCTTGTCACGATGACTGCTGCACCGCAAGGTTGGCAGTGGATTGTGCTGGGTTTTGTGTTGTTTAGGATATTTGATATTTTGAAGCCATGGCCTATCAGCCTAGCCGATCAAAAACTCCACGGTGGATTTGGCATCATGCTTGACGATGTGATCGCCGGTATCTTTGCGAGTGTGTTGTTACAGTGTATTTATTACTTAGGCTAATTACCAACAACCAGAAACACCTGTAGTCGCTCTATTACCTGTGTTGGTGAGAGTCATGGTACCGCAATCATCACCAACTTGTCCGCCAAGAGGGAGCGCGGTGATGGTATATGAAGCGGCAAGTGGGGCCATAGTGTAATTATAAAAAGTGGTGTCCACTATCCCGGATAAAG
>Ga0233444_10002434_pt1 | contig 19625 bp, 14 predicted proteins | sample SI_124_October20_6_FD_182792 | JGI IMG/M metagenome (GOLD analysis project Ga0233444, IMG submission 182792) | Seawater microbial communities from Saanich Inlet, British Columbia, Canada - SI_124_October2016_10_MG | ecosystem: Environmental > Aquatic > Marine > Inlet | place: Canada: British... | reverse complement strand
ATTTAAAGATGCACAAATGGGAAAAGGGTCAAAAAGTGGCTATTCCAGTTAATAAAATTGCTAAAGATATCAGCTCAAGTCAGCTATACACCAAGCCTAAAAATACCATTGAGTATTATAGAGATAAGGGCTATCTGGTGGAGGGTCAAATTCAGACAGACTTAGTTTCACTCATCGAACTAGACAATGAGATTTCAAAGGAATATTGGATGGGCTTCCATAATTTTTATGTGATTACTCGCTACAATCACAGCCCACTTTACGCGATGGCGGTACATCAACTGGCGCAAGCAATTCGCACATTAAGGAATTGACTTTTTGATCAATAATCCACAAGATCGACCAATAAGGACTACCTACTTTATCAAAGTCCTGCCGAACGAGCAAACACAAATAACGAAAAATAATTAAGGTTAACATTTGAATAGGAAATATTTTTTACTGATCTTCCCATTACCATGCGAACATCTCTAGTATTAATTTATGACTGACACAATGGAAAAAATAGGATTAATAATCTTTTCAATCTTTTTTTTGGGTGATCTTAATGCCCAAAAAAATGAAACTGTGACCCTAACCTCAGAACAGTTTAAACAAATAAAAGCCAAGGCAACAGAATTGTATCGAGAGTTAGATCGTGTGACTCCTGGGGAGGAGGGTGCGCCACCTTCAGATGCCTTCGTTCTGTTTGACGGGTCTTCGTTGGATCCATGGCAAAAGCCATTTTTTGAGTACAGTGGAAGTATGGCGGAGTATGCTGAGCGGTTACCTGCGCTAAAAAGAGGCCCCTACAATACACGTCCAGCAGATTGGCAATTGGAAAAAGGTGAAATGGTGGCTGTACCCGGGGCGGGCCACTTGGTGACCAAAGAACTTTTTGGAGATGTTCAATTGCATATTGAATGGTTGGCTCCAGAGAATACCACTAAAAAAGGTCAGGATTACAGCAATAGTGGAATTTTTTTTATGGGACTTTACGAAGTTCAAATACTGAATTCCTATGATAATGAAACTTACAATAATGGTCAAGCGGGCGCCATTTATAAGCAACATATCCCCTTAGTAAACGCCACAAAACCGCCGGGTAACTGGCAGCGGTATGATATTGTTTTCAGTACACCGAAGTTTTCTGAAAGGGGCGATTTACTTAATCCAGCAAGAATGACCGTCTTTCATAACGGGGTGTTGATTCAAAATAACGTTTCGTTATTGGGCCCCACCTGTTATATCGGTCAATCGCATTATATGAAACATCCCGAAGAATTACCTATTCTCTTACAAGATCATGGAAACCCAGTGAGATTCCGTAATATTTGGGCGAGGAAGTTATAGCCCTTACCACCTATTTTTATTTATGTAATTCATCATAAAGAGCCACGCAAGGTGTGTGTCTTATCAGGATCTTACCCACTTAAGCTGGTATGCCTTACCGTTTATATAAGTTAAAAAGGGATTTCAATGGGCGCTCATTAAATTAGACTTTACATAGTGGCGTTAACTTCTCATACTTTTAAATAATCAGCATGCTAAAAAACACATTTTCAATATTTGGACTTTTGGTATTTTTCCTGTCCAATGCACAACCTGATGTTGTGGACAAACAACGGTTTTCATTTGAGCCAGAGCTAGAAATCAATGAAAAAATACCCAGTCCGAAAACATTTTTAAACTATGATTTAGGTGCTTCTTTTACGCTATATGCCGACGTAGAAGCTTACTTTAAGGCCCTTTCAGCCTCTTCTGGACGTGTTTTATACCATGAGTATGGACAGACTTACGAGGGTCGACCTTTGATTAATTTAGTTATCTCCTCCGAAGAAAACATAAAAAATATAGATGAAATTAAATCAAAGCACATGCAATTCCTGCAAGGAGCTGAAGCGGACAAAGCAGTTTTGAAAGGTCAACCTACTTTTACTTCTTTTAGTTACAACATTCATGGCAATGAAGCCTCATCGACTGAAGCGGCGATGCAGGTAGCCTACCGCATGGCGGCAGCTCAAGACGATGAAACGGAGGAAGTACTCAAAAACTCAGTAATCATCATGTATATCTGTATCAATCCTGATGGTCGTGATCGATACGTGTATTGGTATAAATCTATGAAAAGATTAAAAAGGCCAAGTAACGAGCCGCAGGACATCGAGCATATGGAAGGTTGGCCAGGTGGGAGAACCAATCATTATTGGTTTGATGTCAATAGAGATTGGGTCTGGCAAGTACACCCAGAGGCAAGGGGACTATCCGAAGAGTATCAAAAATGGCTGCCACAAGTACATGTTGATTATCATGAGCAAGGTTATAATAACAATTACTTCACGGCACCCGGCACCACGCCGAGAAATCAATTGCTTCCAGATACTTATGAAGGATGGTCCAAAGTTTTTGGGGATGCAAACATCGCACAATTTGATAAGCATCAGATCAATTATTTTACAAGGGATCGTTTTGATTTCTTTTATCCAGGATATGGATCAAGTTATCCGAGTGTTATGGGCGCTATCGGGATGTTAACCGAACAGGGTGGTGGATCTGCAGGGGGCCGAATTGTAAAGACTGAAGATGGGGTGAATCTCACCCTTAGACAAAGGATATTTGATCACTACACGACCTCTGTTGCAACCATCAAAACCTCGGTTTTGCACCGTGAAAGATTGCTTGATTACAGCAAGAGAGCATTGAACCCCGACAATAGTAAATCTAAGATCAAAGCTTATTTTTTTAGTGATCATGAAGTTTACAGTAATGACCTCGTCAATATATTGATCCGAAATGGGATCAAAGTAGAACAGGCCCTTGATGATTTTCAGATCACAGCTGCCCAAGACTATCGTTCAGGACGCACCCTAAAAAAAACCTTTATTCAAGGGACTTATATTGTAACCACTCAACAGCCTAAACATTTGTTAATCAATACGATTATGGCCCGTAATTTGGAGATTGAAGATTCGGTGATGTATGATATGGCCACTTGGTCAGCTCCTTTGGCTTATAATTTAGATGCATATTCCACAACGGGAGGGTATACGGTCAAGACCAAACAGGTGAGTCAAGAAGTTGCGTTCAACGGATCAGTGATCAACAACGAGGCTCAATATGCTTACGTGATTGACTGGAGTCAGCGGAATGCACCCCAAGCATTGGCCCAGTTATGGGCTAAAAAATACAATGTACGTTCTGCATTTGAGCCTTTTTATGTTGGCGATCAAACATTTTCTGCAGGTACTCTGATTGTGCTGCGCGGCAGAAACTTGGAGCGCAAAGATCAAATGGACCAGGAAATAAAAGCAATAGCTCAAAATGCAGGGGTTGAGATTATGGGATTCAACAGCGGTCGGGTGATGGCTGGTATGGATTTAGCCAATGGTAGAAATGTGCCTATCAAGCAACCTAAGGTGGCCTTACTGGTAGAACCTCCCTTTAGCACTTATACTGCTGGGCAAATTTATTTTTTATTTGATTGGCAAACGGGTCTGCCTATCGATCGCATTAAAGCGACGGCACTGCAGCAAAGCAGCAGCCCAAAATTTGGAGGTAGATCAAGAAGCGTTGATTTAAAAGATTATGATGTCCTCATTTTACCTAATGGAGGAAGTGGTTTGTCTGAGTTATTTAAAGAAGAAGCATTGGATGAGATCAAGGATTGGGTAAATGAAGGGGGGACACTCATCGCCACCGAGGGAGCGGCATCATTTTTCACCAAGGAGTCTTCCGACTTCACAGAAATTTCCCTCAAAAAATACCCAAAAGATTCGAGTCTAATGGCTCGATCGCTCCCGTATGATCAGCGAACAGCATATGAAGGTAAAAAAAGAATACCAGGGACGGCTTTGAATGCTAAAATAGATATCACTCATCCCCTTGCCTTTGGACTTAAGGCCGAGCTCTACACTTTGAAATTTGGTACCGATGTACTGTTGTCAAATGCAGCATTGGAAACCGTGGGAAGTTATGGCACATTGAATCAACTGAATGTGGCGGGTTATGCCTCCCCAGAAAATCTCAGCCATTTGGCTGGGAATACTTTTGCAGGAGTGGTAAGTATGGGTAGGGGAAAAGTGGTGTATTTGATTGATAATACGCAATACCGTATGTTTTGGATGGGCCCTTCCAGAATGATGCAAAATGCAGTCATGCAAATACCTGGATATTAAAACCATTATTTAAAAAGAAATATTGTAATGAAAAATCTTCGATTAATTTTTTTAACGTGTCTTGTGCTGCCGCTCATGGTTTTTGCGCAAAAAAATAAAAAAGCCTCTCAGGTTGCTGAAAGTCTTGTTGAGGCTGAATTATTTTCGGGTTTAAAATGGAGAAATATAGGTCCTTTTCGAGGAGGAAGGAGTGTCACTTCTTCCGGCGTAGTTGGAGACCCCATGACTTATTACATGGGCAACACTGGAGGAGGGGTTTGGAAAACCTCTGATGCCGGCCAAACATGGAAGAATATTTCGGACGGTTTTTTTGAATTGGGTTCTGTGGGAGCCATAGGTGTGTCAGAGTCAGATCCCAATGTGATTTATGTAGGCATGGGTGAGCACGCGGTCAGAGGAGTCATGACTTCTCACGGTAACGGGGTATATAAGTCTACCGATGCGGGAAAAACCTGGAATCATATAGGACTAGAGGGTACCATGACGATCTCAGATGTCATCATTCATCCAGCTAATCCAGACATCGTATTCATTGCTGCACAAGGCGCTCAGCATGGACCCACTCAAGAAAGAGGCATTTATAAATCCATAGATGGTGGGCAAAGTTGGATGAAAAAACTTTTTGTTGCAGATAATGTTGGTGCTTCATCTCTGAGTATGGATATGAATAATCCGCGCATACTTTATGCTAGTATGTGGCAGCACATTAGGTATCCTTGGACGATGGAATCAGGAGGTGCAGGATCAGGTCTGTACAAGTCGACAGACATGGGGGAGACCTGGAATCCAATGAGTGAAGGACTCCCAGAAGAATTTGGCAAATCAGGTATATCTGTTTCAAGAGCTAATGGCGATTTGGTATTTGCGGTAATTGAAGCTGCGGGAACTAAAGGAGGTGTTTATCGATCGGAGAATGCAGGCAAAAGCTGGAAGCAAACCAGTACAGATCGGGTAACCATAGCCAGGTCGTGGTATTACATGGAAATATTCACAGATCCTTCCAATGAGAATGTCGTGTACGTCTTGAATGCGCCAGTCCTCAAATCGATTGATAAAGGGAAGACCTTTCAGCCGATATCCGTTCCTCACGGAGACAATCATCATCTATGGATTAATCCATTGAACCCCAAAAACATGATTAATTCTAATGATGGAGGTGCCAATATTACCTTCAACGGAGGTGAGAGTTGGACGCGACAAGACCAACAACCCACTGCCCAGTTCTATCGGGTCATTACGGATAATAAGGTGCCCTATCATGTGTACGGTGGGCAGCAAGATAACTCTGCCATTGGGATTGCAAGTAGAACGAATGGTCGGGGAATCACATGGAAGGATTGGTATTCGGTTGCTGGATGTGAAAGTGCTTATTTAGCTTTTGATCCGAATAATCCTGAAACTGTCTTTGGTGGCTGCTATCAAGGGATCATCGATCGATGGTCAAGATCAACAGCGGCGTCAAAATCAATAAAAGAATATCCGGAATTGAATCTAGGAAATGTACCTAAAGATTTTAAATATAGGTTCAATTGGAATGCACCTATTATAAGTTCACCTCATGATCGCTCGGTAATTTATCATGCAGGAAATGTGGTATTTAAGACCCTTGATGGAGGAATTAATTGGGAAGTAATCAGCCCCGATTTAACGAGAAATGATAAAGCACATCAAGGGCCCGGTGGAGGACCTTATACCAATGAAGCTGCGGGCGGTGAAAATTATAATACCCTTATGTATTTGACAGAATCGCCACATGAAAAAGGAGTTTTATGGGCGGGTTCTGATGATGGATTGGTTCACCTTACGCGTGATGGTGGCATCAATTGGTCTAACGTTACCCCCAAAGAATTGCCGGAAGCCATCGTAAATTCTATTGAAGTTTCTCCCCATGATCCTGCGACAGCTTACATAACGGTCATGGCTTATAAATTCAACAACTTAAAACCGATGGTTTATAAAACTTCGGATTATGGCGTGAGCTGGGTAAAACGGGTTTCCGGCATTGATGATCAAACGGTTGTAAGAGTCGTAAGGGAAGACAAGGAAGTAGAGGGATTACTTTATGCGGGAACAGAAGCAGGGTTATATATATCATTCAATGGAGGCGTATTTTGGCAAAAAATACAGCTCAATCTGCCCATTGTGCCGATCAATGATTTGACCATCCAAGACAATGATTTGATTGCAGCTACTGCAGGTCGATCTTTTTGGATTTTAGATGATTTAGGAGCTTTTCAGGGCTCAAAAGGAAAGTTTGAAAAAGACTTAATGTTATTTCAACCTAAAAAAACGTATCGAATATTCGGAGGATCAACGGATGAACCGAGACCCGGTTTGGGTCAAAACCCAAAATCAGGTGTTCTGATTGATTATTATCTATCAGAAAAAAAGGATAGTGCTTCTTTGCATTTAAAGGTGATCAATAGCGCAGGGAAAGTAATAAGAAGCCTTTCGAATGGGCCAGAGGAATTCGTGAGTTGGCCCGGAGGACCCCAAAAACCAGTATTGATGCCTACCGAGAGAGGCGTAAATAGAGTCGTATGGGATTTCACAAGGGCACCGCTCCCATCCATTGATAAAGTCTTTGTTTATGGAAATTATTCTGGCGGTCATGTAGCTCTGGGAACCTATACCTTGAGATTGATATTAGATCAAGATTCGGTAGAGACCACTGTTGAAATATTGGCAGATCCGCGAGTTCAAGCCAGCCTCAATGATTATGTTTCACAACAAGAGATGATGATTTCAATTGAGCAGGCAATCAAAGAGATCCATGAAGCGGTCAATGACATGCGTTCAGCGAAATCTCAAATCGAGTATTATCAGTCGATGCTTGAGGAAAGCGCCGTCGCCCCAGAAATTATCGAATTGGGAGGAGACATTATCGCTCAGATTGAGGCATGGGAAAGAGCATTGATCCAACCCGATCAAAAGACTTTCCAAGATGTTATAAATTTTCATAATCAGTTAAATGCACAATGGATGAATTTGAAGGATTATGTAGACAGTGCAGATCCCATATTGACTGCAGGTGCCAAAGAGCGATTCAATGATCTCAAAGGTCAATGGATTTCATTTCAGCAAACAAAAAATCAAATCATCAATGAAGAGATGGAGCAATTCAATCAATTGTACAAAGCGCTTGACCTACCGATGATTATGATTCCGAATCGATAAACATGCCTTTAATAATAATTATTAATTGGCAAGAAGACCCTATTTTCATCCTTAAAATAACCTATGAAAGAGATTCAAGATTTAATTAAATCGGGCGCAACTGTTGTAGATGTACGTTCTAGGGAAGAGTTTGAACAAGGTCATGTGACCTCTTCCTTAAATATTCCACTCAATGAAGTAGTGGCTAGAATTGATGAGTTTAAAAGTATTCAACAACCCTTTTTAGTATGCTGTTTGAGCGGGGGACGCAGTGAGCAAGCTACCGAATATCTTCAATCGATGGAAATAAAATGTTTGAATGCGGGGGGCTGGCAACAAGTGCAAAGTTGGCTTAGTGACTAGTCGGAGTTACGCTAAGGATGCCGATGAAACCCTCATCAATAACTAGGAGGTGTAAGGCCATGTGACAAGAGTTATAGTAATTCTACTCGATTCCGTTGTTGACGTATTTGTCGAGTAGCTGATAGATGTTTCATGAGTCTTGAAATGACCACACGAGAGGTATTTAACTCAATGGCTATTTGTTGATGACTTTTAGTGATGGTAGAAGAACCCGACGCATGCTTTAGATCGAGTAAATATTTGTACAACCGATCACCCATCTTCATAAATGAGATGCTATCAAATGTGGATAAGAGATCATCAATTTTATCATTCGTACTTTGGAAAATAAATTTTCTGAAATTGGGGTATTTGACAATCCAGGCATCCACCTTATTACCAGGCACCATCCAAATTTCTGTAGATTGTTCAACAACAGCGCTGATACCTGATGAACTCTGGTTGATGATTGAATTGACTGCGAAGCTACAAGTTTCTCCACTTCCTGTATAAAAAAGAGTAATTTCATGGCCGTCATCGTCACTCCGATACGCCCTGAGTCTTCCAGAGAGAATGAAGGGCAAATAAGCTACTTTCATACCTGAGCTCAGCAAATAGGCTCCTTTTTCAGCTTTTTTTAATCGCCCACAGGTAAGAATTTCTTCAATTAAGTGCTCTTCGAAATCTTTTTCTTTGAGGAGGCTTTTTAATCTGATCTGATGGGTGTGCAACAACTTTTGTTTAGCTTTAGGGGATATTATCTAACAATAAGCTAAGTAAATATACAAAAGAATAAACTAAAAAAACATCTTATTCTTAATGGTTACATTTATTTTTAAAATTGACTGTATCAAGAAATATCAAAATAGTTTAATTATTTATGAAGCATCAAGAAGTGCCATAAAATTAACCAACTAATTGAAAGGGGTGAGGTTGATTAAGGGGATATATAAGGTCACCATTAAGCATTCTTATTGTATAGGTACAGAGAAGTGAGTGATTTCGAAAGGGTTCCCTTTAGCTTTACGAGGGCTTTTCAGCCCATTATTCCCATAGTATAATCCCTTGATTTCACTGAGACGGGATAATTAAAAGGGCATAAGCCAGCTTCAAAATTCTTTATTTTTTTAAAATAATAATAAAGAGAATCCTATAAATGCTTTTTTGAATCGAATGATAATTTTTTTTGATGGACTCAAAGAAAGATTGACTCTTGACCGATGATGTAAAAATGAGTACTGCAGCCGTCAATTTTTGAATTGAGATGTATCTTAGTCACATAGATTACAAAAAAAGCCGCATATATGAGAACAGCTATCTATTTAATCCTCTTTATTTTTATTTCCTACTCTGAGATATTAGCCCAGCGATCAAACAAAAGTGCAGTAGAAAAGCTCTCTAAAAGCGTTTTCGAAGAAACGACTTTGACAGGATTGAAATTTAGGTCGATTGGACCCGCGCAGACCTCAGGTCGCGTATCTGATTTTGCAATCAATCCAAATAATTTTAAAGAATATTATGTGGCGGCAGCCTCAGGGGGTGTGTGGAAAACGGTCAATGCAGGGACCACATATATTCCTGTTTTTGATGAGGCGGGCAGTTATTCGATTGGTTGTATCACCATGGATCCAAACAATGCTAATGTGATTTGGGTTGGAACAGGTGAGAACAATAATCAAAGAAGTGTACCCTATGGTGATGGCGTATATAAATCCATAGATGGGGGTGAGACGTGGAAAAATATGGGACTCAAAAGCTCTGAACACATTGGGAAGATTTTGGTAGATCCAAATAATTCTAATATTATATACGTAGCGGCCATTGGTCCTTTATGGAGTTCGGGAGGAGAACGAGGGGTTTATAAATCGGTCAATGGGGGTGAAACATGGCGTTTAATGCTGGGCATTGATGCGGATACGGGGATCAATGATTTGATCATGGATCCTCGTGATAGTCAAGTCATTTATGCAGCAGCCTATCAACGCAGGCGACATGTATTCACTTATTTGGGCGGAGGTCCGAGTTCGGGATTACATAAGTCAGTGGATGGTGGGACTACGTGGGTAGACATCAACAAAGGTTTACCTGAAGTAGATATGGGAAGAATTGGGATGGCCATGGCACCTTCTGATCCAGAAGTAATATATGCCATCGTTGAAGCTTCAGAAGGTAAAGGTGGTTTTTTCATGAGTACCAATCGCGGAGCCAGTTGGAAAAAACAAGGGAATTATAGCACCAGTGGTAATTATTATCAAGAGATCGTGGTAGACCCACAAGATGCACAAACGGTTTATGCCATGAACACGTGGATACAAGTTTCGCGAGATGGAGGTAAAACCTTTAAGGTGTTGGGGGAAACCACCAAACATGTAGACAACCATTGCATGTGGATTGATCCTACCGATTCCGAGCATTTTTTGGTAGGTTGCGATGGGGGTATTTATGAATCTTGGGATCGGGCGGAAACGTGGCATTATAAACCAAACTTACCGGTTACCCAATTTTATAAGGTAGCGTTGGACAATGCTTACCCTTTCTATCATGTATACGGAGGTACTCAAGATAATGCCAGTTTGGGTGGCCCGTCGAGGTCATTAAGTGATAATGGGATTTCCAATGAAGAATGGATCAATACCCATGGGGGAGATGGATTTGAAACCCAAGTAGATCAAGACAATGCCAATATTATTTATGCTCAATCCCAACACGGTGTTTTAGTTAGATATGATCGTTTGAATGGCGAAGAGCTGGGAATCCAACCTCAACCTCGAAAAGATGAAAATGCTTATCGATGGAATTGGGATGCGCCCTTGGTCATTAGCAACCATGACAATAAGCGCTTGTATTTTGCGGCCAATAAAGTTTTTCGTACTGACGATCAGGGGAACAGCTGGAAGGTGATTAGTGAAGACTTGACTGCTAACATTGATAGAAATAAGCTTGAAATCATGGGGAGAGTGTGGGGCATTGATGCCATCGCAAAGAATCAGTCAACTTCTCAATACGGAACCATCGTAGCTATGGATGAATCGCCACTCAATGAAGACCTACTTTTTGTGGGTACCGATGATGGCTTAGTTCAGATCACCGAAAACATGGGTGCTTCATGGACCAAAATATCTACTATTCCAGGTGTGCCTAAGCAAACTTATGTAAATATGTTATTGGCCTCTCCACATGATGAAAATGTGGTATTTGCCTGTTTCAACAATCATAAAAAGGGAGATTTTTTGCCTTATGTATATAAAAGCATGGACAAAGGAAAGACGTGGACATCCATCACAGCAAACCTACCTACAAGAGGGTCGACCTACGCCATAGCGCAAGATCATATAGATCCCAATTTGCTCTTTGTGGGGACCGAATTTGGTTTGTTTGTCAGCAATAACGGAGGGGTTTCTTGGATTCAAATGAAATCAGGACTACCGACCATTGCCGTTCGTGATATTGCGATTCAAAAACGTGAAAACGACTTAGTTTTAGGCACCTTTGGTCGGGGTTTTTATGTACTAGATGATTATTCTGCCCTACGAAACAGCAATGAAGAAACATTAAGCGCGCCCGGGGTTTTATTTTCTGTGAGAGACCCTTTGCTTTATGAGCCCAGTTATCCCATGGGTTTGCCCGGACAATCATTTCAAGGGGACAGTTATTACCGAGGGGAAAACCTACCTTCTGTGGCGATGTTTACTTACTATCTGAAAGACGAGATTCAATCGATACAAGAGCAGCGACGTGAACGAGAAAAGAAACAACAAAAAGAAGGTCTGAATGCAGTTTACCCGAGTTATGAAGCACTGAAATCCGAACGCACCGAAAAGGCACCTCAAATTGTTTTTACGGTGACCAATGCCCTAGGAAATGTAGTTAGAAAAATAATAACGGCACCTAAGAAAGGCATCCATCGGATGTACTGGGACATGCGTTATGCGGATACAGATCCCATTAATTTGAAGACCAGTGCTTTTTATAACCCTTGGTCAGACAGTGATAAAGGTATTTTAGTGGCTCCCGGAGCCTATCAGGTAAGTATGTCAAAAATAGTCAGAGGTGAAGTGATCGCCATGGGAGATCCGATAGATTTTACAATCAAAGCGCTAGATAATAGATCCCTCCCCGTTACAGATCGAATGATCTTGGATGGCTTCAATCGCAAGTTACTCAAGCTATCAGGTGCTGTAAGCGCTGCCAGTCAAACGTTGCAGGAAGTAAAAAATCAATTAAAGTATATTGACGCTGCTTTGCTAAAGGCAGAGATTGCATCAGATCATATTTCCTATCAGTTAGCCGATCAAACCGCCCAAAAAGTAGTGGAATTAAATACGGTATTGGGGCGAGATGCCGTAGCGCGAACCTTAGATTTAGATCAACCTCCTAGCCTAGGAAGTAGGATGGGTAGGTTGGTTTACATGATGTTTTCATCCACTTCAGAACCGACACAAACGAGTCGTGATGGGTATGCCATTGTGCTGGCTTCATTTAAACCATTATTGGCTGAAATAGAAATGCTCGTTAATAATGATTTAAAGGCATTACATGAGCAGTTGGCGTTGGTGGGGGCACCCTATACTCCTTATGCTTTACCAAAAGTGCCTATATTTAACCATTAGAATAAAATAGAATAGCGAAATGAAGATAAACATGATATGGGTCATTTTTTTGATGCCCATGTTGCTGAGCGCACAATCAGGAAAGGTATTTGATCAATTGACACTGCCGAGCAAAATACTTAAAATGGAGCGAAAGTATGGTATTTACTTACCCCCAGGCTATGATAGCTCAAAGCGTGATTATCCTGTATTGTACCTCCTCCATGGTATGTCTGATGATCAGACGGGATGGATCCAATTTGGTGAGGTATTACAGATTACAGATGCAGCCATTCGTGCAGGAACTGCTACGCCTATGATTATTATCATGCCAGACGCAGACACAGAAGTGATAGGCTATGTAGATCGGCCCAATGGAGAGTGGAGTTATGAGCAATTTTTTTTCGAAGAATTTATGCCCCACGTGGAAGCCACTTATCGCATCAAAAAACATAAGCGTTATCGTGCCATTGCAGGCTTGTCGATGGGTGGTGGAGGTAGTTTTTACTATGCATTGCATCGCCCTGATTTGTTTCAATCTGCCTGTCCGCTCAGTGCTTATTGCGGTCCTTTGACGGTTGAAGAAGCACATAAGCATTATGAGTGGAATGGCCTGAGTGAAGTCAGTGAAAAGTACTACGAAGATTTCTATAACAAATACAGTGTGGTACACCTCATGAATACTTTATCCAAGGCCGATATTCAATCAGTGAGGTGGTACATAGATTGTGGAGATGATGATTATTTATTTGAGGGGAGTTCACGGGTACATATCGCGATGAAAAACCGCGGCATACCCCATGAATATAGGGTGCGAGATGGGGCACATAACTGGACTTATTGGCGCGAAGCCTTGCCAGCCGTACTTACTTTTGTCTCTCAAGGATTTCATCAATATTAGGAAAATAAGTACCTCTGAAATCCTTTAAAGCTAGGCTAGGAGGGGCTGAATATCCTTAGATCAATTGGAGTTTGGCCAGGTACTGATCATGCGCATCGGTATGTAATATCTCTAGTTCAAATCCAGCTTCTTGGGCCGCTTTATTTAAATGAGTGGCATCTACGTAGAGCCAATCAAACCAATCGCCTTGCTCCTTGTCGTATTCATAGCGGTATCGAATTTCTCCATAATAATGCTCAGGCTTCGCAAGTCCATCGGCATAGAGGTATGCAATGTCCGAGGAGTCGAGTAGGAGCTGACCTCCCGGGTTGAGTAGTGATTTACATTTATTAAAAAAATCAGGAAGCTGATTCAGGGTACCGGCAATACCAATGCCGTTCATCAGGAGCAGTAGGGTGTCATAGGTGGCGTGATGTTGACGATAGTCCTGCTGGACCACATGTTGTACACCTGAGCGCTTCATGGTCTCCACGCAACCCGAAGAGCTATCTAGGGCGGTGACATTGGCACCAAAACTTTGTAAAAAGAGGGCATGGGTACCCGCAGCGGCACCTATGTCTAGTACGGCACCCCGGCAATGACTTAAGGCCATATTTTCGAGATCACTGAAGTCTTCGGCTTCCTTAAAAAAAACATCTATGGGCATAATGTCGATGGGTCCATAAGAATTATGGAGCTTTAATCGCGTCGTTCTGTCACCGAGATAATAGGCGAGAATGGCTTTTCCGTGGATATCTTTCATACTTATGGACACGTATTTTATGCGAATGAGATGAACAAAGATAGTTAAGACGCATCCCGCGTGACGATTAAATAAAAATCATTGCCAATATCTTTGTAGCCTTGTTCATAGCAAAACCTGTATTGGTCTCCATTTTTAGTAGTGTAGATATGCGTAAAATACTCGAAATCAAACCCTTTTTTTAATAACTGATCTCGATGTTTTTTGGCTTTACCACTTGGATTGAAGGCTAGCAAAATACGCCTGTTTTTAGCCAATAAATTATTGACATTTCGAATGTAATTGGTGGCCGCCGCTTTATTTTTATTGTTGTAGGCATTGCGACAACCATCTGAGCAAAACTTTTTATCTACCCGACCAAAGACAGGTCTCTCACATTCTAGGCATTTTTTTTGTACTTCCATCTTATTAGTTCTAAGGATCTAAAGTATTGATTTCCAGTTTTAAAAACAAGTATAAACGTTTACAAACGAATCATAAATGACTACAAATGGGTAATTACCGAGTCTTACTACCGCCCCCTATCAAATTTGTATTCGTCAATTGAAAATCAAAGTTGACAATTAAAATAAATTATTTTTCATTTAAATTTTATAAGCATGATTACTTTAAGAAATAGTGTACAACTCATCGGAAGATTAGGAAACGAGCCTGAAATCAAGACTTTTGATAGTGGGACCAAAAAAGCCAGCTTTTCGCTCGCCACCAACGAGAATTATTACAATAATAAAGGGGAGAAGGTGGAGGAAACCCAATGGCATCAGGTGGTAGCCTGGGGCAAGAAGGTCGAGATCATAGAGAGTTACCTCAAAAAGGGAAGTGAAGTGGCCGTACAAGGCAAGCTGGCCAATCGATCTTATGAGACGCCCACAGGGGAGAAGCGCTATGTCAGTGAGATCAGTTTGAATGAACTATTGATGCTCGGCAAGAAAGATTGATCAAGGGTTCTTTAATCCTCAAGCCACCTGCCGAATTGGTAGGTGGCTTTTTATATTCTTTTAATGCTTTCAAATGAGTCATTTGAAGCGAGTAGGTAAAATGTGTAGCGATGATAAACGTAAAAGAAATTAACAGACTACTTGTCGTAAGGGGGCTACAGCAGTAATACCATCTGTACTTATTTAGCTTGTCTTCATTATTTTAAAAATTACTTTAAGGCGTTTGAAATAGATCAGCTCACCAAAGATGATATATTGGCCTATTTATTTCATTTAATCCAAGAAGATTATTCCAAAAGCACGCAAAATCAACACATTAATGCCATTAAATTCTATTTTGAAAAATGCTTGGGCAGAAAAAAAGAATATTACCACATTGAAAGGCCTAGACAAGATAAAAAACTACCGGTAGTCCTGAGTAAACATGAAATACAATCATTGTTTCAGGCCATTCACAATTTAAAACACCTTACTGCATTGGCGGTGATCTACTCATGTGGGTTAAGGGTTTCTGAAATCATCCATTTGAAAATCAAGGACATTGATAGTCAAAGAATGGTGATCAATATCAGAAAAGCCAAAGGAAATAAAGACAGACAAGTTCAATTAACAAACCAAATATTAGCATTACTCAGAAGATATTATAAAAAATATCTTCCAGTCAATGAGCTGATTATGGGGCAAAAGGGCGGTCCATATTCGGCGTCAAGTATTCAGAAAATCATCAAGCGGACTGCACTTAAAGCTAAAATATATAAGCCCATCACACCACACACACTGAGACATAGCTTTGCCACACACCTACTTGAAAATGGAACAGATATTAGATATATACAATTCATTTTAGGACATAGTGATATCAAGACCACTCAAATTTATACGCACGTAACTTCGGCCCATTTGAAAAACATAAAGAATCCTTCTGACGATTTAAATTTTTTCTAATTTCGTACATAAGGGAAATAAACGTAATACGTATATTTCCTCGTTAGTAGCAATTAAGTAAATCAAAAGAATTTAATACTTTATGATCAAAAACATCAGTATAATAATAGCCACTTTAACAACTTCTATTATTACGATAGCACAAAATGAGATTGGAGTTTGGGAAATTAAAGAAGGAACATTAATAACTAATGATAGTTTATCCTATTCATCAATGGCTCAAGATTATTTTAATACAATAAATAATACTTTACCAAAAGATCTGATTGATAAATATGTTGTTTCTCTACGACTTTTTACAGACGGAAAAGATGGCGATTTGGGTGGATTAAACCAAATGAACGAATCCGTTGATTCATGGCAATTTGATTTGGACACAGCAGATGTGAATATTTATAGTAAAGACTCAATTGAAATACTCGATTATACCCACACTCTAATTCATGAATATGGTCATTTATTAACCTTGAACCCCAGTCAAATCGAACTCACAGATGATATGATTCAGGATGACAACAAGGGGTATTTAACATCAGAAGGCTATGCTTTAAAAGATAGTTACCTTGGAATATTCGTTAAACAATTTTGGGATGATGAATTGTTGCTAGAATGGGATAATATTGATAATAAGAAGAATGAGAATAAAAGAGTGAAATTATTGTACGAATTTTACTTATCACACAGAGATAATTTTGTTACAGATTATGCAGCTGAAAGTCCAGAAGAAGATATTGCTGAGGCATGGACGTTCTTTGTCCTTTCTGATAAACCGGATACAAATACAGTTAAAAACCAAAAAGTAATTTTCTTTTACCAATTCCCTGAATTAGTAGAGTATAGACAAAAAATGAGACTTAACATTAAATCTATACCTATTTCCTACCTTGATAGTTTTAGAACTAGCTACTAACACGGTATATAGTAAATAGGGCGTCAGTGGTTTACGAAAGTTCAATGCTATTTACAAATACCGCCAAATCGTTGATTTGGCTTTTAAGAATGAATAAATTAAAAACAAAATACAACGCTTTGGCTCAAAGCAAATTTGTAAGTTTATCGCTTTCTACTGCCCTACTTACCATATACTAAACGTTGGCATTTATTGACGAAACGAACTAAAAAATAATAAAAGAAACAAATTAATAACAAATAGAAACTTAATAATTGCGAATTTTTCGATTGTATCTTTTTTTGTATTCATTTGGCTAATTAACTTTTACAAATTAGATTTTACTATAATCGGGGTATTTAGAGAAATATTGACAATACCATTTTTGATTGCACAAATTGTGTTTTTAGTTATCGGAATTCAATACTTGACAAAAAATAAAAGGAATTTTATATTAATAGTAAGTTTTTTATCATTGGTAATTTGTTCAGTTATTACAATTGGAAGTTTCTTTTAATATCGAATATAAGTAAGTATATGAGAAACTGAATTGAAAGCGGAATTTAGAAAGTTTGTGGAATAAATCGTTGACCGAGTTTACTCAAACACTGAAAACAAAAAAACAATATGAAAAATTTATTTATCTGCTACTTAATAATCTTATCACCTATTGAATGCTAACCTGGCTAAGTAGAACAGACTTAGTGAATCCAACATTATTTGTTTTACTTTTATTTTTTTATGTTTTAATATTCAAAACTTATGTGGACGGAAAAAGACTTTCAGATAAAAATGTAATCCAAAAAAAAGATATTTGGAAAATGATAATTCCTGGAAAGCGTTTTGAGTATTTTAAAGAATTATATTTAAAAAAATAGCAAAAAAAGTAAATAACAACTGAATGAAAACAACGAAATGCCAACACCGTGCATAATTTATTGCTGGTTGATTTTCCTTGCGGAAAATCCTCGAACACTTCCAATATTGGTTGTTTTTTTACTGTTTTAGTCTAATAACGTCGCAACAAAATCATGCACAAGCACGTTGGCGAGCATTACTCAAAAATTAAAAAACGAATAGAACATGATCACAAGAAGAAATATACATCCTAAAATAATATTCATTTTTTCATGGAAGTTACTATTATACGCTAGTTTACTTTCTACTGCGGTTTGTGTTTGCTATGAAATATTAGGATGGAAATTTCTTTCCGTTCCCTTTCTTCCCATTGCTACTATTGGTACAGCTGTAGCATTTTATATTGGCTTTAAAAACAATGCTTCTTATGACAGAATGTGGGAAGCGCGTAAAATTTGGGGAGGGATCGTAAATAGCAGCAGAACCTTTGGCACTTGGGTTTCAAATTGGTTAAATGATGACGGTTTGAGTGATGATGAATTACAAAAAATAAAAAAAGAGCTTATCTACAGGCATTTGGCTTATATCAATGTACTAAGAACTCAATTGAGGAAAACTTCTGTCTGGGATGGCCATAACTATCATGAAATCTCATCAAGAGCAACAGGTGAAACGCTGGAAGAAATGTACATTAAAAATGTAAAATATATTTCAGAAAACTATCTCAATGAAAAAGAAAAGAAGGAGCTACCCCATAAAACGAACAAAGCCACCTATTTACTAAAAGAACAAAGTGCTCAGCTGACGGAATTAAAAAGAAAAAGGTTATTCACTGAATTTGAGCATAGCGATATAGAAAAAATGATAGAAGCGTTCTTCAATTACCAAGGAGCTGCAGAAAGAATTAAGACATTTCCCTTTCCGAGACAATATGGTTTTTTCAGTCAAGTATTTGTAGCAATTTTCATAACGCTGTTGCCCTTCGGGCTCGTTTCAGTTATCGCTGAGCACAGTTTTGTTTGGATAACTATACCTACTTCTATTTTAATTTCTTGGATTTATCAAACCATGGAAGATGTCGGGGATTCAAGCGAAAACCCTTTCGAAAATGGAATAAATGATGTCCCATTAAATGCAATTTGTAGAACTATAGAAATTGATTTAAAAGAAATGCTTAATGAAGCAAATATTCCAGAAAAGCTAAAACCCGTGAATGATGTATTAATGTAAAACGACACGCCAATAATATGTATAAGCAATAGCGGTTTGGGAGTAATCTCCAACCACTTTTTTGTTTTAATTAAGCATCTTGCTAATTGAAAAGTAAGTGGGTTTTAAACCGCTACTTCTCATACATTGCACGTTGGCAACAATAATTCATTAATGGACTGACGAATGGAAAAAAAAATAATTTTAGGCATACTTCTTATAGGGTTAATTCTTTTAGGAATCTATCTTTATAATTTGGGGCAGAGACCAGATAGAGAATATCCGTCGTTTCCACTTCACTCTGAAAAAAAAGCCGCAACAGTTCATGACAGTATTCCTTTACAGGATGTTGTGCTAGCAGGTAATAACTGGGACGGGGTCATTACCATTTTTGACCCAAATACTTTTAGAATCATAAAAAAAATAAGTGCCATGCCCGACCGAGAGGAAAGATTTGAAGAAATCTATTCAGGCCTAAAAAGAAGTCTTGCTTCAGGTTTTATCAGGGAATATATCGGTGAAGGCAATGATCAATTGGTTGACGACATGTTTACGTCAAATGATGGTAGGTATATTTATGCCTCAAGACCAAGTTTTGCAGACGTTGTTGCCATTGATGTTAATTCTGGCGAAATTTTTTGGCGAACACGGGTTGAGGGTCTTCGAGCTGACCATTCGGCCATATCCCCAGATGGAAAAATCTTTTTGGTTTCCGCCTCGACAGCAAGAAAAGTACATGCAATTGATGTTTCAACGGGTGAAATCATTGGTAGTTTTGAATCTGGAGACCAACCCCATGAAAATATATACTCTGAAGATGGTAAAAAAATATACCATACCAGTATCGGAAAAGTCTTTTTTGGGTCGCCAAATCTCGACTTTTTAAAAGGGGATCGTTGGTT
>Ga0233444_10002432_pt1 | contig 19631 bp, 15 predicted proteins | sample SI_124_October20_6_FD_182792 | JGI IMG/M metagenome (GOLD analysis project Ga0233444, IMG submission 182792) | Seawater microbial communities from Saanich Inlet, British Columbia, Canada - SI_124_October2016_10_MG | ecosystem: Environmental > Aquatic > Marine > Inlet | place: Canada: British... | reverse complement strand
CATGTGCGAAAAGCAAATATTATGAACAATTAACAAAATTGTTGTTGATTAAATTTGAAACGAATGTTTTAAATATGAAAAACAATATTAATTTTGATAAATATGGATTCAAAATTTTCACCAAGAGTTAAAGAAGTAATAAGTTACAGTCGTGAAGAAGCCTTAAGATTGGGCCACGACTATATTGGAGTTGAACATCTTTTACTAGGGATCATTAGAGAAGGAGAAGGAGTTGCAATGAAAATGATTGAATCCTCTGGAATAAATTCTAAAGAACTAAGAAAGAAACTAGAGTCAAAACTAGATTCTGGACAAATATCTGAACTCAAAAGCTCAGGAAATATTCCACTTTTAAAACAAGCTGAAAAAGTTTTAAAAATAACTTATTTAGAAGCAAAACTATTTAAAAGCAATATGATTGGAACAGAGCACTTGCTTTTGTCTATTTTAAAGGAAGACAACAATATTGCATCATCTCTTTTAAAAGAACACAATTTAAATTATGAGTCTATAAAAGAAGAATTAGATATTATGATGGAGTCTGGCTACAAGCCGGAATCTCTTCCAGAATCTAAATATCCTGAGTCTGCAGATGAAGACGATATGGAAAAAGAAGATAGCTTTTCTAGTAGTGGTCCAAAAAAAACCACTGATAGTAAATCTAAAACACCTGTTTTAGATAATTTTGGACGAGATTTAACCAAATTTGCAGAAGACGACAAATTAGATCCAATTGTAGGTAGAGAAAAAGAAATTGAAAGAGTTTCCCAAATTCTTTCGAGAAGAAAAAAGAATAACCCACTTTTAATTGGGGAACCTGGAGTTGGTAAATCTGCTATTGCAGAAGGTCTAGCGTTAAGAATTACCCAAAGAAAAGTTTCCAGAGTACTATTCAATAAAAGAGTAATTTCTCTTGATCTTGCTTCTTTGGTTGCAGGCACAAAATATAGAGGACAGTTTGAGGAAAGAATGAAGGCTGTAATGAGCGAGTTAGAAAAGTCACCAGATATTATTTTATTTATTGATGAAATCCATACTATAGTTGGTGCTGGTGGTGCTTCTGGCTCGTTAGATGCCTCTAACATGTTTAAGCCTGCTCTTGCGAGAGGAGAACTTCAATGTATAGGAGCAACTACCTTAGATGAATACAGACAATTTATTGAAAAAGACGGGGCTTTAGAAAGACGTTTTCAAAAAGTACTCGTAGAACCTACAAGTATTGAAGAAACTCTTCAAATTTTAGAAAATATAAAAGAGAAGTATGAAGACCATCACAATGTAAAATACTCTTCAGAGGCTATTAAGTCTTGTGTCAATTTAACAGAAAGATATATCTCAGATCGTCACCTTCCAGATAAAGCAATTGATGCTTTAGATGAGGTTGGTTCAAGAGTTCATATTACTAATATCAATGTTCCTGAATCAATTATAACCATTGAAAAAAATATTGAGGATGTTAAAGAACTAAAAAATAAGGTAGTTAGAAGCCAACAGTACGAAGAAGCAGCTAGGCTAAGAGATTCAGAAAGAAAATTGAATGAGGAACTTGACAATGCTAAAATCAAGTGGGAAGAAGAAAGTAAAACCCATAGACAAGAAGTAACAGATGAAGATGTAGCTGAAGTTGTTGCGATGATGACTGGGATACCTGTTCAAAAAGTTGCCGAAAAGGAAAGTGGAAAATTAATGAAAATGGTGGATTCCATGAACGGAACTGTCATTGGACAAAACGAAGCCATAACCAAAGTAGTAAAAGCTATTCAAAGAAATAGAGCGGGCTTAAAAGATCCAAATAAGCCAGTAGGTTCTTTTATATTTCTTGGCCCTACTGGTGTAGGCAAAACACAATTATGTAAAGTTTTAGCCAAATATTTATTTAACAGTGAAGAAGCACTAATTAGAATAGATATGAGCGAATACATGGAAAAATTTGCAGTATCTAGATTAATTGGAGCTCCTCCAGGATACGTAGGATATGAAGAAGGTGGTCAATTAACAGAAAAGGTAAGAAGAAAGCCCTACTCTATAATTTTACTTGATGAGATTGAAAAAGCACATCCTGATGTTTTTAACTTATTGCTTCAAGTCCTTGACGATGGGAAGATGACAGACAGTTTGGGAAGAAATATTGATTTTAAAAATACTATAATCATTATGACTTCTAATATTGGAGCAAGGCAACTACAAGATTTTGGCACTGGGGTTGGATTTGGTACCAAAACAAGAACTGAAAATGACCAAGAAAACATTAAAGGAGTTATTCAAAGTGCACTTAAAAAAGCATTTGCTCCAGAATTTCTTAACAGAATTGACGACGTAGTAATATTTAACTCTCTAGTTAAAAAAGATATTTTAAAAATTATAGATATAGAATTGGATAAATTATTTAAAAGAATTAATTCACTTGGATACAAAGTCGAATTAACTAAAAATGCTAAAGAATATGTTGCTGAAAAAGGTTTTGACGAAAAGTATGGTGCAAGACCACTAAACAGAGCAATTCAAAAATATATTGAAGATCCTTTAGCAGAAGAAATTATCCAAAAAAAGGTAAAAGAAGGGGATGTAATCAAAATAGATTTCGATAAAAAGAAAGAAGAAATTATTGTTATTATCGAAGATGTTAAAAAGAAATCAAAATCCAAAAAAGATTAATCTTCTAAATTTTGGTTCCAAAGTCCATCTAAATCGTCGGATTCAATTCCTAATTCTTCTTCAATTTCCCATTGTGTTTTCTTTTTAATAAAAGTAGCGTTTTCCTGCCTATAATATCTAGATAAAACTACTCCTACTATTGCTCCAGAAAGATGGCTTTCATAACTAATTTTCCAATCGTATGGAAATATTCCCCAAATCATGCTTCCGTAAATGAATACCACAAGTAATGCGACGGTAAGTAATCTTGAATCTTGTCTAAAAACACCACTAAAAAATAAAAAAAATAATTGACTATAAATAACTCCACTAATACCAATATGAAAAGAACTTCTGCCAAAAAACCAGACACTTAAACCTGTTATTATCCATGAAAAAAATAAAACTCTCCAAGCAATTGGACGGTAAAAATAAAACATAGCCCAAGTGAGTATTAAAAATGGAACAGAGTTATTAATTAAATGATTATTATCCGATGAAGAGTGAACTAAAGGAGCGAATACTATCCCCCATAAACCATCTAGTGTTCTAGGCAAAACTCCAAGTTTATATAGATTTAAATGAAAATAGATATTTGCAAAATGAACCAACCACAAAAAAAATAAAAAGAACAAAATCCAATAGTATTTTAAAAAGATATTGTAAAAATCTTTCATCTATTTTATTGCTCTCTCTTTTTTTAGATGTTGGTAAGCTTCTTGAATTTTTTGAAATTTCTTTTTAGCTGCTAACTGCTGTTCTTCTCCAAGTTGATTGAATTTATCTGGATGGTGTTTTACTGCCATTTTACGATAGGCTTTTTTAATTTCGTCATTACTAGCTGATTCATTTATACCCAAAATTTTGTAAGAACTAGAAACATCTTTATAAAATAGAGATTTTATTTGTTCAAATTCTATTTTTGAAATTCTAAAATAAGAAGCAATTTTTTGAATTACTTTCATTTCAGAGTCCGACACATTTCCATCGGCTTGTGCAATTCCAAACAGATATTGAATAAGTAAAGACCTTTGCCTTAAAGGCATACTATTATTTATTGTATTACAAATCTCAATGAGTACAAAGTTCTTTTTTAGTATATCCTTAAATTCACTGATATATTTTGTGGAAAGTTGAGGAGAAAATTGCTGTCTGAAAAAATCTTTAACATAATCCAATTCAGATTTTAGAATTTTTCCATCTGCTTTCATTACAGCCCCTGAAAGAACAAGTAGAGCTGTAGCAAAGTCATTTTGAGTTATTCTAGATGAATAATAATTGGCGTCATTCGAATAGGAACCTCCTCTAAAGCTATAAGAACCAGATGTTTTAGAGTTGTTGGAGCTGAATTTATCAAAACTAGATCCAATGAAATAGCCTAGGAAAGCACCAAATAAACTTCTGGTTGCAAAAAAACCAAGTGCTGCTCCTACTAAACCACCAATTCCTATTAACACTTTAAATCAATTCAAAACTTCTTTCTACAAAATCACTTAAGTCCTTACCTTTTAGCATACCATGCGATAACAAAGCTAAATCTAAAGCTTGTTTGGCAAGAACTTTTTGATTTTTCCCTTTGGAAGTAATTAGTTTCGAAATCAATGGATGATTGGTATTTACCACAAGATTATACATTTCTGGCATTACTCCCATCATGTTCATTCCTCCCCCTCCAGCAGCTTGTTGCTCCTTCATTCTCCTCATGAATTCGCTTTGGGTAATTAAAACTGGCTTTTCAGTTTCGCTTAAACTTTCCACTTGAACAGTATATTTTTCTTTTTCAACTATTTCTTCAAAAATTGGCTTGAGAGAGTCTTCCTGTTCTTTGGTTAATTTCGATGGAATATTCTCTTCTTTAGAAATAATATTATCGATAGTATCTGCATCAACTCTAGCAAATGAAGCTCCCAAGTCTTGTTCAGTTTTTGAAATATAATGGGAAGCAAGCGGTCCATCCATAATTAGTACATCGTATCCTTTTTTGTTAGCCGACTCAATAAGTGAATGGTGCTCTTCTTTATCGTGAGAATAAAGAAATACTAATTTATCGTTTTTATCAGTTTGAGCAGCTTTTACTTTTTCTTTGTATTCTTCCAAAGTAAAATACTCGTCTTTGGAATTTTTAAGCAAACTAAATGACTTGGCTTTTTCATGAAATTTATCATCTGTTAAAATACCATACTGGATAAAAACATTAATATCGTCCCATTTACTTTCAAAATCTTTTCTATCCTTTTTGAACATTCCGGATAATTTATCTGCAACCTTTTTCGTAATGTGGTTAGATATTTTTCTAACGTTACTATCGCTTTGCAAATAAGACCTTGACACATTCAAAGGAATGTCTGGTGAGTCAATTACACCATGTAGAAGGGTTAGAAACTCAGGAACAATATTTTCTACAGAATCTGTTATAAAAACTTGATTGCTATAGAGCTGAATCTTATTTTTCTGTAATTCAATTTGATTTTTAAGTTTTGGGAAATAAAGAATACCTGTCAAATTAAACGGATAATCTACATTTAAATGAATATGAAAAAGTGGTTCTTCTGTAAATGGATATAATTCTCTGTAAAAAGATTTGTAATCTTCTAACTCTAAATCAACAGGCTTTTTAATCCATGCTGGAGAAGGATTGTTAATAATATTTGGAACATCAATACTAATTTTCTCAACATTTCCATCTTTGTCTTTCTTCCCTTTAGGATCATCAATAGATTCAGTTTTAGTTCCAAACTCTATGTCAATAGGGAGAAATTTACAGTACTTATTTAAAATTTCTGAAATTCTATTTTCTTCTAGAAATTCTTTAGAATCTTTATCAATATGAAGGATAATATCTGTTCCTCTATCTTTCTTTTTAATTTCTTTTAATTCAAAAGTTGGATCTCCTTTGGATTCCCATTGTACTGCTTTGGAGCCATCTTTATGGGAAAGTGTTTGAATTTGAACCTTGCTGGAAACCATAAAAGATGAATAAAAACCAAGACCGAAATGACCAATTATAGATTTTGGGTCTTTGTCTTTGTATTCTTCTAAAAATTCTTCTGCTCCAGAAAAAGCAACTTCGTTAATATATTTATTTACTTCATCTTGTGTCATTCCTATGCCATGATCTCTAATGGTAAGTGTTTTTTTCTTAGAATCTAAGATTACTTCAACTTTTAAATCTTTTACTTCCTTTTTGTACTCTCCAGCATTAGATAAAGTCATTAATTTTTGAGAAGCATCAACAGCATTAGAAACTAATTCTCTTAAAAATATTTCAGTATCTGAATAAAGAAATTTTTTGATAATTGGAAAAATATTTTCGCTTTGTACGTTTATGGATCCTTTTTGCATTTTTTATAATTTTTAAATACCTATTCAAACTACATGCCAATACACTATAATTACAAATCTATGACATAATGTCCTAATCGATAGTATCTAATTTGAGCTTATTGTAAAATTGTCATCGCAAATAAGTCCATAGACCAACATTTATATGTTAAAAAACATTAGATTATTAACAAAAAGAAAGTAACTAAATTAATAAAGTTGTAATGTGAAAAATTTGATAGTGTTAAACAATAGATACTTTTTATCTACCCTTATTTTGATTATTGTGCTTTTACTAATCGACGATACTACACTTTATAAGTTATATAAAATGAAACAAGAACTTCACACTCTTGAGCTAGAAAATATTAAGAAACAAAAAGAGATAATTCAAATTAAAGAAAAAACAAATCAGTTAACTACCAACAAATTTGCTCTAGAAAAATTTGCAAGAGAACATTATTTAATGAAAAAAAATGATGAGGTTATCTATGTATTTGACGATCTTTGAAATTCCTCAGACTTTAAATAATCTTGTAAAATAATAACAGCGGCTATTTTATCAAGGGTTTCTTTCTTTCTTCTTTTCATTTTTTTTATTCCAGAATCTAAGACAATTTGCATGGCTATTTTTGAAGTAAATCTTTCGTCGTAAAATTTTATTTCTATTTCGGGAAAAGATTTAGTCATTTTGTGGTGAAATTTTTGAACCATATCACTTGAATGGGTTTGTCCACCACTTAAAGATTTTGGTTCTCCAATAACTATTTTGCCAACCTTATTTTTGAGTACATAGTTTTCAATAAAAACCAGTAAATCATGAGTTTTTACTGTCTTTAAGGGGTGTGCAATAAATAATGGACTTTCTGCATAGGCAATGCCTGTTCTTTTTAATCCGTAATCTAAAGCCAAAATTTGATTCATTTTTCAAATATAATCCTATAAAACAAAACCATTTAAATTAATTGTGATATTTGCATATATGGATTTAGAAAATATAATCAATGAAGCATGGTTAAATAGGGATTTATTAAAAGATAAACTTACTATTAATGCTGTTGAAAAAGTAATTGCCAAATTAGATGCTGGTGAACTAAGAGTTGCTGAGAAGATTAATAATAAATGGGAAACACATCAATGGATAAAAAAAGCTGTTGTCTTATATTTTCCCATCAGAAAAATGGAAACAATAGAAATTGGTCCTTTAGAGTTTCACGATAAAATGAAATTAAAAAGTAATTATGCTTCTAAGGGAGTTAGAGTTGTTCCTCACGCAATTGCTAGATTTGGTGCCTATCTTGCTAAAAACGTTATAATGATGCCATCCTATGTAAATATTGGAGCATATGTAGACTCAGGAACTATGGTAGACACATGGGCAACTGTTGGTTCATGTGCTCAAATAGGAAAAAACGTTCATTTAAGTGGAGGTGTAGGAATTGGAGGTGTTTTAGAGCCATTGCAAGCATCTCCAGTAATTATTGAGGACAATGCTTTTATTGGATCTAGATGTATAATTGTAGAAGGTGCTAGAGTTGGGAAAGAAGCAGTTTTAGGTGCAAATGTTGTAATTACAAAATCTACTAAAGTAATTGACGTCACCCAATCCGAGCCTGTAGAATACAGAGGAGAGGTGCCAGAAAGAAAAGTAGTAATTCCTGGTTCCTACAGTAAAAAATTCAATAGTGGAGATTATCATGTACCTTGTGCATTAATTATTGGAGAACGTAAAGAAAGTACAGATCTCAAAACATCTCTTAACGAAGTATTGAGAGAGTTTGAAGTCACTGTTTGATTATTTTTAATTATTTAAAATAAATTTGCGAAATGAAAATAGGTTTTGATGCCAAAAGAGCATATCAAAATTTTACTGGACTAGGCAATTACAGTAGAGACTTAATTGAGCATTTAATCAAAGAATATTCAGAAAATGAATACTTTCTATTTGCTCCAAAAGATTCTAAAAATTCCAGATTAGATTTCTTAAGTAATTACGACAATACTCAATCAGTATTTCCTCATAATAAACTAAATAAAACTTTTAAAGGATTATGGAGAACAATAAACATGGAAAAATCCATTATAAAAAATGATGTAGATATATTCCATGGTTTAAGCAATGAGATTCCAAGAGTTAAAAATAAGAAAATCCCATATATTGTTACCATACATGATTTGATCTTTAAAAGATTTCCTAGAAATTACAGAAGTATAGATAGAAAAATATATAATATTAAATATAAATATGCAGTAAAGCATGCAGATTTAACCATTGCAATCAGTGAACAAACAAAACAAGACATCGTAGAATTTTACAAAATAAATCCTGAAAGCATAAAAGTTATTTATCAAACTTGCCACGAAAATTTCAGAAAAGAATATTCCCAAGAAGAGATAAATCTGACAAAGAAAAAATTTAATCTTCCAAAAGAGTTTATTCTAAATGTAGGTACCATAGAAACCAGAAAAAATTTAATATCCATTATAAACGCTATGAGTGTTATGAAAATGGATGTTCCTTTAGTAGTAGTTGGGAAAAAAACACAGTATATGAATTTTCTAAAAATTCAAATGAAAAAAATGAATTTTGATAGTAAAAAAATTATTTTTTTAGAGGATGTTTCAATTGATGAATTACCAATAATTTACTCTCTATCCTCCTTATTTCTTTATCCATCCCTTTTTGAGGGTTTTGGAATTCCTATTCTCGAAGCACTTAACTGTAAAACACCAGTTATCAGTAGTAAGGGAAGTTGTTTTCAAGAAGCTGGTGGAGATTTTAGTAAATATATTGATTCAGAAAACAAGGAAGAATTTGCATTTCAAATTGAAGAATGTCTTACCAATACCAAATTAAGAGAATCCATGATTATTCAGGGTTTAAAACATGCAGATAACTTCCAACCAAATAAAATTTCAAAACAACTTATAGATGTCTACGAAAGTTTGGTCTAATAATAATAGTTCTTCAAAAATTGATTCCGCTCTTGATGTTCTTAATAATGGGGGAATTATTCTTTATCCTACTGAAACTATCTGGGCTATTGGATGTAAGTCAGTACTTAAAAATAGTGTTAAGAGGGTTTATGAAATTAAAAAGAGACCTTACCATATGCCATTAATTAATTTAATTGATAGTATAAATAATATCCCAAAATATGTAGAAAATCTAAATATTAAGGACTTTGATTTAATAAATAAGAACGACTCCCCTCCTACTGTAATATATCCAAATTGCAAAAGTAAATACAGATTTCTAGCAAATGATTCAAATGAGATTTCCTTTAGAGTAACTCCTATAAATGAGTTGAAAGAAATTATAAGTAAACTAGATTCTCCACTTATTTCAAGTTCTGCTAATATTAGTGGGGAAAATTTTCCTAAAAGATTAGATGATATTTCTAATTCAATTATAAATTCTGCTGATCTTATTCTTAATTTTGAAGTAAAATCTTCTGGAACACCATCTGAAATAGTAAAAATCAATAACGGTAAAATTGAATATCTCCGAAAATAAATACAATAATCTTTTAGGATCAGATAAAATCTTTAAAACCATTTCAAGTATTGCTGGACAAATTGACCAAAAAGTATTTGTTATTGGAGGTTATGTAAGAGATCAAATTCTTAATAGAACCACAAAGGATATTGATATAGTTACAATTGGAAGTGGAATTGAGCTTGCAAAAAAGACAGCAAATGTTTTAAATAGTTTGCCTGTTAAAGTTTTTAAAAATTTTGGTACAGCTATGATCAATGTTGGAGATCTTGAAGTTCAATTTGTTGGCGCTAGAAAAGAAAGTTACAGAAAAGACTCTAGAAATCCAATTGTTGAAAATGGAACTGTAGAAGAAGATCAGAACAGAAGAGATTTTACAATTAACGCGTTGGCTATCTCCTTAAACAAAGAAAATTATGGTGCATTTATTGACCCATTCAATGGAATAAAAGATTTAAAAGAAAAGAGACTAAAAACTCCTCTAGATCCAAATATCACATTTTCAGATGATCCATTAAGAATGATGAGAGCAATTAGATTTTCTTCCCAATTAGATTTTAGAATTGAAAATCAAACATTAGAAGCCATAAAAAAAAATGTAGGTAGAATAGAAATTGTTGCACAAGAAAGAATAACTGAGGAATTAAATAAAATAATATTAAGCGATCAACCTTCAAAAGGATTTAAACTTTTAGAAGAAACTGGATTGTTGAAATTAATTTTTCCTGAATTTCAGTTATTAAAAGGTGTGGAAATAAAAGATGGAAAAAGCCATAAGGATAATTTTTACCATACATTAAAAGTTCTTGACAATATTCTGCCTCATAGTAAAGGAAATTTGTGGCTCAGATGGGCAGCTTTACTTCACGATATAGCAAAACCAAACACGAAAAGATTTAATGCTAAACAAGGTTGGACATTTCATGGTCATGAAGACAAAGGAGCGAGAATGGTACCTTCGATATTTAGAAAATTAAAACTTCCTTTAGACACGCCTATGAAGTATGTCCAAAAATTAGTTTTGTTGCATTTGAGGCCAATTTCATTAACCAACAAAAGTATAACAGATTCTGCCCTTAGAAGATTATTATTTGAAGCTGGAGACGATTTAGAGGACTTAATGACATTATGTCAATCAGATATTACTTCAAAAAATAGGGAGAAAAAAATTAAATACATCAAGAGGTTTGAGGATGTTAAAATTAAACTTAGAGATTTAGAAGACAGAGATAAAATAAAAAATTGGCAACCTCCAATAGATGGAAAAGAGATTATGGAAACTTTTAACATTAAACCTTGCAAGGAAGTTGGTATTCTTAAAGAATCTATAAAAAATGCTATTTTAGATGGAATTATTAAAAATAGCTACCAAGAAGCATACGACTATTTACTTGTTAAGGCTAAAGAAATTGGAATAATTGAAAAATAACTCATTAGATATAAGAATAGTAGCAGATACTCAACAGGATATATTTGCAGACTTAAGAATTCATAAAAAAAATAATTTCTTGACAATACATGATTTTTTAGTAGAAAATTTTCATCTAGACAAATTAGAAATGTCTTCTTTTTTCTACAGTAACGACGATTGGGACAAAGGAGAAGAAATTACTTTAATGAATATGAACATTGGAGATGATCAAACGATTAAATTCATGGAATCTATTACCATAAATGAAGTATTCCAAGAAAAGAAATTTAAATTCTTATATGTAAATGACTTTCTTAATATGAACATATTTTATCTTGAGATATTGAAAGAAAGTGATTTAGAGGACAACGAAAGCTTAAAGTTACTTCACAAATTGGGTGAATATGAAGCTAAAAAAAGTGAGGTTATACTTAATACGGAAGAAGAAAACAAACTTTCCGAAATTGAAGACATACTAAATGAACCTGAAGAAGATGATTTTGGTGGTTTTGAAGAACTAGACCAAGATTTATACTAAATCACAAAAGACCTTTATTCTTCCTTAAAATCCATTCAATAAAAGGAATTATTAAGAGCAAAAGAAGCCATTTATAGTTAATTAAATCTTGCTGCTTTTGTTCAATATGAGTCTTGATTTTTAAATTATTATCTTTCTTTAAACCATCCACTAAGTTTTTAACTTCTGAAAACTGATAACTTCCTCCATTTTGATTAAGAAATGCTAATTTTTTTGGTTTAGCGACAGTATTTAACTTTTCAATATTTGAAGGGATAATTGAAAATTTACCATCTGTTTTAAGAATTTCATCTTTGTTATTTAGAATTATTTTATAGGTGTAATCTCCAATAGGAAGTCCATTAAGTTTTAAATCGTAAAAATTATCTCTGGATATCAAATTTTTGAAATTTTCTTTACCGGAAGAATCTTGGTAAGAAAACACAATATCTGCTCCAGATTCAACTTCCATTAACTCGTTGTAATACTCTGTGTATATATAAAGAGATTTATTTTCGAAACTATTCTTTGGTACTATAGAATTTAATCTAGATTTTTTATCTGTTTTTTTTAAATATTGAACGATTTTCCTTATTAGATCTTTAAATATATATGCATTGTTATTAATCCTATATTCTGCCATTTTCCATCTCCATATACCTTCGCCAATTATCACTCCATGTTTGGTATTTCTACTATTGAAAAAATAAATTAATGGATAAGGCATTTTTAAATTGTTTACCGATTGATAAAGTAAAATATTTGCACTAGAAACCAGATTATAATCTATCGAAAATGGCACAGAAAGAGGAGGATATTCAGAAATTATGTTTTGCCATTTTTCTCCAAATGCAAAAGACTTAAAATCTTGATTTAAATGGGCTCTTACTTCGTTAGTCCCTTTAAATTTATTTTGTTTAAGTCCTAAAAGAATATTATCAGCATTCTTTGATATTATTTCTGATCCGGAAATAATTAACGATGGTATTTCCATATTTCTACTTTTCTCAATAATTTTCATTAAAACATCACTACTGGTTGGTTTATGAAAAATCAACAAATCAAAGTCGCTAATTTCCCCATTAAAATCATCGATTTGAAAGGTGGTAACTTTGGATTTCAACTGGTCTTCTAATGACCAATTAAGAGCTGCAATATCTGGATGTGAACCGGAGCTTAATATCAATATCTTTTGAGAATAATCAATTACTTCAATTGAGGTTTTTTTAGAATTATTCAATAAATTTTTATCTATTTTTTCGGAACTAATCACTACTTTATATTCCATAATTCCTTTTTCATTTGCTTTGTCTATAAAAGTTACTTTATTGATTCCTTTATTAAAGGTTTTAAACTTTTTTTCTTGTACTATTTCTTTACCATAAAATAATTGAACCTTAACATTGTTAAAAGAATTATTCGCAGCCAGGATTACTTCTATAGGAAAATCATTTCCCAACAAAGCATACTTATTATTTTTGATAGATTTAATATTTATATCGTCGTATTGTATGGTATCTCCAAGTAGAATTGTATTTACCGAAATTGAAGGAGAAATTGATAAATAAGGTAAATCTTTTCCCCTATTTACTATTCCATCTGATGCGATTACTAAATCTGTTAAGTTAGTTCCGTGGTATTTTAAATTTATATAACTATATAGTTGATCAAAATTAGTAGCATTATCTTCAAAGGAAAAAGGTGTGTCTTTTAAGATTTTTTGCCCAAAAACACATGTTCTTAAATCATAAAACTCTTTTAATTCTTCCAATTGACTATTAATTGAATCTTCATAATGATTCTCAAAAAAAATTGAATCTTCATTGGATAAAATACTTCTTGAATTATCTTGAGCAAATAAAAGAATAGGTTTTTCTTCTACTAACTCTGATTTTAAAATCTTAGGTCTTAAAAGAAAAATACTTAATAAAATAAAGGTAACCCACCTTAAAATAAATAAGATTAAAATAGTTTTTGAGGATAAATAATTCTGTTTTCTTTCTTTATTGTAGAGTAAAAAAGTTAGGGCAAATCCAATTGCAACAGAAATAAAAAAAACATAAATGGGGGAATCAAAAATTATTGTACTCAACTATAGTAAGTTAGGTTAACATGCCTCCATCAACATTCAAAGTCTGACCAGTTATATAAGCACTTAAATCACTTGCCAAGAAAACACAAGCATTTGCAATATCTTCTGGTACACCCCCTCTTTTAAGTGGAATTGCATTTCTCCATACATCTACAGTCTTTTCATCTAACTTTGCAGTCATTTCAGTTTCAATAAAACCTGGTGCAATTACGTTACTTCTAATGTTTCTTGATCCTAACTCGAGAGCAATTGATTTGGAAAATCCAATAATTCCAGCTTTAGAAGCAGCATAATTTGATTGCCCAGCATTTCCTTTCACTCCAACAACAGAACTCATATTAATAATAGAACCTTTTCGCTGTTTGAGCATTGTTCTTTGGACAGCTTTGGTCATATTAAAAACAGACTTTAGATTCACTTCGATAACTTTATCAAAATCTTCTTCACCCATTCTCATTAATAAATTATCCTTAGTAATTCCAGCATTATTTACTAGAACATCTATAGAACCAAAATCTTTTAGTACATTTTCAACCAAATCTTGTGATTCTTTATGGTCAGCAGCATTGCTTTGATAACTTTTCACTTTAACTCCGTAATTAGTTAACTCTTTTTGCAAAGAATTAGCAGATTCTACAGAAGAACTATATGTAAAAGCAACATTTGCACCATGCTGGGCAAAAACTAAAGCTATGCCTTTACCAATTCCTCTACTTCCCCCTGTAATAATTGCAGTTTTACCTTCTAATAATTTCATTTTTTTAATTCTGTTTATTCAAATATACACAATCTAATTTCTCACAAATAAGGTATTTAAGATTTATATTATTTTTATTCTAATTGTAACAACCATATTTTTTTTATGTAGAATCTACACTAATAAAATCATTAATTTAATATGCAACTTTTTTAATTGTTTAATAGTGTTATTTTTGTAGAAATTCTAAAAATCTTAATGTCAAATAATACTACCATTAACAGTATAGATTTAAATAAAGAACAGTTTATTAGTCAAGTCCTAAACGACTATCGGGTGATTTGTATGAGTAGAGAAGCCTCTTTACTTGGAAGAAAAGAAGTTCTTACTGGAAAGGCAAAATTTGGGATTTTTGGAGATGGTAAAGAATTAGCACAACTTGTAATGTCCAAATTCTTCAACAAAGGAGATTTTAGATCTGGTTACTACAGAGATCAAACATTCATGATGGCAATTGGAGAGCTTAGTGTTCAAGAATTTTTTGCTGGACTTTATGCACATACAGATTTGGAAAAAGAACCCAATTCAGCTGGCAGGCAAATGGGTGGACATTTTTCTACAAGATCAGTTGATAAAGATGGAAATTGGCTTAATTTATTAGACAAAAAAAATACTTCTTCTGATATTTCTTGCACTGGTGCACAAATGCCTCGTCTTGTAGGATTAGGATTGGCTTCTAAGATTTACAGACAAAATAAAGAACTAAAGGATTTTAAGAAATTTTCTAATAACGGAAATGAAGTTGCCTTCGGAACCATAGGAGACGCTAGCACTTCTGAAGGGGTGTTTTGGGAATCCATGAATGCAGCATGTGTCTTAGAAATCCCCTTAGTTATGTCTATTTGGGACGACGGTTATGGAATATCAGTAGAAAAAAAATACCAAACTACTAAAGAAAGTATTTCTACAGCTTTATCTGGATTTGAAATTAAAGACCAGTCTAACGGTTTGAAAATTTTCAAATGCAAAGGGTGGAATTATGCTGAACTATATAGCACCTACCAAGAAGCTGTTAATTTTTCAAGAGAATACCATAAGCCATCTTTGGTACATGTCGAGGAAATAACCCAACCCCAAGGACATTCAACCTCCGGATCACATGAAAGATACAAGACTAGCGAAAGATTAACCTGGGAAAAAGAATATGACTGTATAGTCCAATTTAAAAAGTGGATTCTTAGCAACGAAAATGCAACTGGAAAGCCTATTTGTAGCATAGAAGATTTAGAAAAAATAGAAATAGATAGTAAAAACGAAGTGAAGAAACTATCTAAGATTGCTTGGACTGAGTTTTTAAATCCAATTAAAGAAAGCTTGAATGAATGTTCTTTACATCTAAAAAATATTGCAAGTAAAAGTTCTAGAAAATCAGAAATACTTCAAATAGTAAATGACTTAGAAAAAATTAGGGAGCCTATTAAAAAAGATATTTTTTCAAGTTTTAGAAATGTATTATTAATTACTAGAGGTGAGAAATCCAATGAAAAATTAGCTGCTATTCATTGGTTTAAAGCTCAACAAAAGTCTGAGTTTGACAATTACAACTCTAATTTATTTACTGAAACCAATTATTCTGCTCTAAAAGTCATTCAAGAAGATGTAGTATTTTCTAAAAATAAAGTAGATGGAAGGGTGATTTTAAAAAATAATTTTCAAAAACTCTTTAGCCAATTTCCTGAGCTTTTAACTTTTGGAGAAGATACCGGTATTATTGGCGGAGTTAACCAAGTAATGGAGGGAATGCAAGAGGAATTTGGTGAGCTTAGAGTATTTGATACTGGAATAAGAGAAACTACAATCATAGGCCAAGGAATAGGAATGGCTTTAAGAGGGCTAAGACCAATTGCAGAGATACAATATCTAGATTACCTACTCTATTGTATTCAAATTATGAGTGATGATTTAGCAACATTGGCCTACAGAACAAAAGGAACCCAAAAGTGTCCTCTTATTGTAAGAACAAGAGGCCACAGACTTGAAGGAATATGGCATGCGGGATCTCCGTTAGGAGGAATTATTAATTTGTTAAGAGGAATTATAGTGTGTGTACCCCGAAACATGGTAAAAGCAGCTGGGTTTTACAATACATTAATAAAATCAGATGATCCAGCATTGGTTATTGAATGTTTGAATGCATATAGAATAAAAGAAAATGAACCGGCAAACTATGGAGAGTTTACAACCCCAATTGGAATTCCTGAAATTGTTTCGGAAGGAAAAGACATTACAGTAGTTAGTTATGGTTCCACTTTTAATATTTGTCAACAAGCTGTAAAAGATTTAAATAACTATAATATATCGTGTGAACTAATTGATATACAGACACTTATTCCTTTTGATGTGAATCATTTGATTAGCAAGTCTTTAGAAAAAACGAATAAGATTATTTTTATTGATGAAGATGTTCCTGGTGGAGCAACTGCTTTTATGTTAGACCAAGTTATTAATAAACAAAAAGGGTATTTCCATTTAGATTCCCAACCAGTAACATTAACAGCCAAAGACCATAGACCAGCTTATGGAACTGATGGAGATTATTTCTCAAAGCCGAGCTTAAATGACATTACAGAAGCCATATACAATATAATGCATGAAAGCAATCCCAAATTGTATCCAAGTATTTTATGAGGAATATGAAAAAAATTATAATTTTTTTCACATCATTAGCTACTTTCTTTCATGCGTTTAACCAAGAAATAGAATTTAAAGAAATAGATAACTGGATTAAGAATAATCCTGGAGAACTAGTCCCTATTCGTATTGAATTCAATGATAATATAGATTGTTACAAGCTAAATCAGGAATTCAAAGAGCAACAAACTCCAGTAAATCAACGTCCAAAAATTGTTAATAGGCTTTTAAAAGAGCAAGCTATTAAGTCCCAAGAATTTGTATTAGATTTCTTAAAAAAACAAACTTCATCCAACACCTATTATCATTCATTTTGGATTGTAAACATTATTGTTGCTCAAGTAGATGCTGCGATAATTGAAAAATTAGCTCATTTTTCTAATATTGCCTCTATAAAAATTGAAAATAACCAATTTATAGCCCATGAGGATTTTGAGGTTTCTGTGGACAATAATAGAACACCTAACGGAGTTGAAAATGGTTTAATTGCAATAAATGCACCTCAAATGTGGGCACTTGGATATACTGGAAGAGGAAGATTAGCTTACAATTATGATACAGGAGTATGGCCTAATCACCCAGCATTTAGCAATAGATTTATCGGTAGCAGATTTCCAATGCAACAAAGCTGGATTGGTTATTTTAATTCATTTCCTAACGGATCTATTCAAAATCATGGAACACATACTTTGGGAACTATCGCTGGACTAGTTGAGTCCACAAACGACACTATAGGAGTTGCTTTTGGTTCTTATTGGATTGCAAATGATTTTGTTACCTCCACTGTACAAGCACTCCCTCCAATTGTTAATATGATTGAGGCCTTTCAATGGGCATTGAATCCAGATAATGACACTTCAACAACAGAGGATGTTCCGGATGTGATTAATAATAGTTGGCGATGGTATGATGGAAATGACACCATTCACTGTCAAGGTTTTGTTGTAAATCTTATGAATGCTATTGAAGCAGCTGGAATTGCAAATGTTTTTTCTGGAGGTAATTCGGGTCCAAGTAATTCTAGTGTAAATTCTCCGCAAAGAATAAACACTTCTCAAGTTAATACGTTCTGTGTTGGTAGCGTTAATGGAAATATTTCTTTTCCTCATCCTATTTCAAATTTTTCTACAAGAGGACCCAGTCAGTGCTCAGGTTCTGGATCCTTAGCCATTCATCCTGAAGTTGTAGCACCAGGTCAGAATGTAAGATCGGCATGGGAACAAAATAATTTTAATACTATATCTGGCACTAGTATGGCAGCACCTCATGTTTCGGGAGCTATTTTATTACTAAAAGAAGCCTTTCCTTTTCTTTCTGGAGAAGAACTTCTTTGGGCACTTTATTTATCTGCTGTGGACTTAGGAATAGCTGGTGAAGACAACATTTATGGAATGGGGATGATAGATGTTCACGCAGCATTTCTACATTTAAGCCAAATCCATACTCCAGTTGACCCTTCAAGTCTTATATATGATCTTCATCTTGATTCTCTTACTATACCTAATTTTAGAGAAAATACGTGTGAAGATACATTTACCCCAACAGTATTTTTTAAAAACCTTGGAGATTTCACAATTACCAATATTGAATTTACTTTAAAAATTAATGGAGATACTATTCTAAATAATAATTGGACGGGAAGTTTAGCTCCAAATTCTAGTTCTAGCTATACTCTTCCTGTTTTGAGTGGGTTAAATTCTGGTAAAAATGAAATACAAATATTGGCTAATCTAGGAAAATCCTTAAATGAATATGATTACTTTAATAACAGTAGTATTCTAAGATTTTCAATTATAAAGGAAATAACAACCCTTCCATTTATAGAGGATTTTGAAAACGGCATCAACGACACCACATGGATTATTGAAAATATAGATCTTGACAAAACATGGAGAGTTGATTCTACCAATGGCTTACCGTGGAGCGATTTATCTGCCAGTATTAAGCTTTTTTCTTATGCTCCTAGAAACAACCAGAAAGATGGTCTTATAACTCCTAAAATAAGCCTTTCTACATCTAATAATTTATTTTTAACATTTGATATTGCATATCAGAAAAGAAGTGCTTCTGGTGTATTAAATGACACTCTTAAGGTATTTGTCTCAAATAATTGTGGATTGTCCTATGATTATTTGGTTTACGAAAAGCATGGGTATGATCTTAGTACATTTGATACATCTTCTTTTGATTTTGTTCCTGAGTATTTCAGTCATTGGAGAAACGACACTATTGATCTTTCTAGTTTCTCTAACGAAGACATTTTAGTTAAATTTGAAACAACTAACAGAGCTGGAAATAATTTATATTTAGATAATATTAAAGTTTTTGACGGGTTAAATGCTCCTCTTTCAATATCCAAAACTGATTTATTAGACTTTGAACTTTATCCAAATCCAACTGGATCAAACATCAATATATTTTTTAAGGATTATAATACTAAAGATTCATATGTAACAATTTACAACCCTTTAGGTGAGGTTATGTTATTCTCAAAGTTAGATGGCTACAAAACATTAATACCAACCAAGAAATTAAGTTCTGGAATTTATATTGTACAACTTTTTCAAAATGGGAAAATCTCTGTTAAATCCTTTATTAAGAGCAAGGATTGATTTTTTTTATTAATACCATTTTATGAAACAAGAAACTAAAGAAAAACTTGATTATTTTGTAGAAAAGTACAACAACTCCACTTTTATTGAACCCGACCCTATCGGACTTGTTCATAGATTTTCCGATCAAAAAGACATTGAAATATTTGGATTAATA